>Ga0255420_10016_pt1 | contig 37776 bp, 36 predicted proteins | sample ANMaggSeSYBR02I3_FD_182630 | JGI IMG/M metagenome (GOLD analysis project Ga0255420, IMG submission 182630) | Sediment cell enrichment communities from methane seep in Santa Monica Basin, California, United Staets - ANME aggregate JGI... | ecosystem: Environmental > Aquatic > Marine > Cold seeps >...
TGATGCCTATGCCGTCGTCATTATTCGATGCGTTGTTGCTCGCAAGCATGTTGTTGCTCGAATACCACAGGTAGATGCCGTTGTCGTTGTTCGATGCGTTGTTGTCCTGAAGCGTGTTGTTGCTCGAATGAAGCAGGAAGATGCCGTGGTGGCCGTTCGAGCTCGCTGTGTTGTTCATGAGCGTGTTGTTGCTCGAATAGTGCAGGTAGATGCCGTCGTCGTTGTTCGAGGCGGTGTTTTCAGTTATTTTGCAGTGATCTGCAACGTTGAGATAAATCCCAACATACGAGTGTTCCGTTGCCCCGGTCATATTGAACCCTGAGATGTTCACATAATCCGCTGTCACCTCAAAGACGTTATCCGAACTCGACGCCGCATTCACAGTGACCACATCTGCGCCCTCGCCTTGAAGCGTGAGATGTGGTGTCATGATGACCACGTTCTCGGTGTAGCTGCCAGCTGCAACATAGATCGTCTCGCCGCTGCTTGCGTTATCGACCACAGCTTGTATCGGCATTGTGCTTGCATTGAACACACCGTCGTCACGCCACCAACCGGTCTCGTTTGCGCAGATGTCACCGCAGTCGCAAGAGATTGCGGCTGCTGTTGTTGTAGATATGGTAATAAGTACTAATATCAGCACTGTCGTCGTTATGATTGTTCGTATTTTCATTTGAATTCTCCCCTGTTCTTATGTCGCCCTCTTTTCTGCACAGATTTCCACAGCCAGTGTGCCTGAATGAGTGCCATATTCTACATTATCCCTCTCCGCCAATAAGTTTATCGTATTTGTGAGACAAAATCCCATCCTTCGTAAAAAAAGTCTGTATCACTGCTCTGGACTGTTGCATAATGCGTAGCTGCAAGCGAGGTGTTCTGATGCCGCCGCCTGCCCGGGGTGCCCGTCTTGCTCTGCTCCCGCCCGCCCTTGTGGTGTAGGGGCTGGCAAGCGCTTTTGTGGAGCCCTGTGGCTGCATGGCATCCAGCGGTTCAGGGTATGGAGTGGATGTTGTGTTAGTAAGCTGCCGGCGGCGGTTTAAATATATTATTTATGAAATATTACAACGCAAAGAACGAAAAGGACGCAAAACCATGGCAGTAGAATCCTTTGCGGTCTTTGTGCACTTTGCAGTGCGATATTAATTAACTCCAGCCCCTATCCCGTTCTGCTCCCCTCTTCGAAATAGGTCCGGTATTATTCTTGAAATTCCCGGATTGGTGAGTAACCGGATCAAAAACCGCAAATGCAACCAATTTTTAATATTCACATCAGCAAAAAAAAAGGCTTCCCTAAGGATGCCTTATGGTGCTACCTCCTTTCCTACCAGGTACTTTGCTATGTATAGTGCATCTGCAGAATTCAGGTCTCCATCCCGAACAACATCGCCTCGCAAGAGTATAGTCAGTCCGATCACCGAAGTGTTTGCATTGTTGGCCCCGTCTGTTGCAGTAATAACCAATTCATGGGTCAGGTTAATACCATCGGTAGCAGTTGTCGCTACAGTCCAGACATCTGTGCCAGCTATTCCCTCCATGACCTGGTTATCTGAACCTCCGATCGACGACAGATTAATAGTGACGTTCACTACACCAGATTCGCTATCGAGTACAGTTGCATTCAATACAGTGACATTCGTACCCGGTGTTCTGGGTCTGCCGTTGTCATTCAGGATCACATCCGGGGTGGCAATTGCATCTGTTATCACCGGTGGTTCATTGTCAATTATACTGAATGTTCCATTGGTTACACTGTGTCCGATAATACCATAGCTGGTATAATCGATCAATTCCGAGGAACCGATGGCCAGCGGTGTTGAATCCGGGTATTCTCCTACGGCATGGAAGTTAACAATAGCCAAAACCACATCACCATTATGCGATTCATCTGCATCCTGTGCAAATATTCGGACTGAGCCTGCTGTGTTGTCGGTTTTCCAGTCCTGTACAGCGAGAGCATTTCCATCTCCAGAGGTTACACTAGTTACATGAACTACTGATGTGTTGTATGTAACAGTGATATTACCTGAACCCAGGTCAGTCTCATTATTAACCAGTATTGATGTAAACGCATAACCGTTTGGAATTGCTGTAACATCTTCAACTAGTAGGACTGGAAGTTTAGAAACTTTTGCTGTATAATTTGCTGTTACGTCATAGACGGTATTGGCAGCTGCATCACTTGCTGAGATGTTTACAGTGTGAGTTTCATCAATAGCTGTTATATTTCCCTCCCAGGTATCATCTGCACCAGTGTAACTTAAGAACTCATCGTTAGCTGTTACATTTGTTACACCGACATTATCCGTAGTATTTACAGTGACTAAAATATCATCACCGGTATTTGGATTGGTCGGGTTCAGAGTAACTGAGTGGATCACTGGTGCTGTGGTATCAATACTGAAATTGACCAATGCTGATCCCATGTTGCCTGCCGAATCATTGGCGCACACTGTTATATTATGATCGCCGTCAGGTAGACTGCTTAGTGTTGTGTTCGATGTGAATGTAACATTTGCAGTAGCGTTGATGCTGTATTGCTATGTATCTATTGATTCATCAGCAATAACATTAAGTGCAATTGTACTGGTGTTGTAACTCTTCCCTTCCTGCGGAGTGGAAATTGTAATTCCAGGCTCCGTGATGTCACTTTCGCCTCCTGGGGAGATAAAAATGCTAAAAGCAGTGGGATTGGTTACCACTCTAACGGTAGCTGTGACTGTATTGTTTGAAGTATTAATCACCGGACATTGTTGCTGTCATAATTTGACACGTACACGCGCGTTCCTGCCGGGTTCACTGCCATGCCGCAAGGATTGTTTTCCACTGTAACGATGGCTGTGACTGTGTTGTTTGAAGTATCAATAACCGAGACACTATTGCTGTCACGATTCAACACGTATACGCACGTTCCTGCTGGTTCACTGCTACACCGTAGGGATTGGTTCCCACTGTAATGGTGGCTGTAACTGTGTATCCACTTCAAATCTAAGGGTAACTGACATGATTTTGAAATAGAAAGCCGGCTTAAGCACTTGATTTAGATAATCCAAATATGCATTTTACCCTGATTTTTGAAGTGGATACATTATTCACTATTTTGAGTGGGTAGATGGGATTAAGATATCCTTTCGAAGTTATTTCTTAATGATGAAATCCTGGATATTTCGATAACATCAGACACTTATACATTCGATATGATTCTCTTTTGATACGTTTCCTTAGTATCATACAGACTGTCCCAAAACTAAAAGCATGTGTACAAATCAAATGAAATTTGTCCAGTTTAGGATAATAATATTTAATTACACTCAATAATTGCCCAATTATGATAAAATATAATCGAATTGTATAATGTGAATTAATTTTGGGAGAGCTTGCATAGATATTATTTTCCCCATATAAAATAGCGAATAGCCATAATAGTTTACCAGTGTAGTGCGGGGAGTGGGATTCGAACCCACGAATACCTTCGTAACAGGATCTTAAGTCCTGCGCCTTTGGCCTAGCTTGGCTATCCCCGCATATGGATTGTATGATATGGGTGGTATAGATACACTTTTCTTTATTTCAAAGTATCGCATCGAAACCATTAAAAGCAATTGTCACCTTTCTATACCCCTATCTGATTAATATATTCAAACCAATTAAATTGTAAGGTATTTCATTAATCAAAATAGATTTCAAAATTATTAATTCAAGGAGTAAAAATTAATGGCACGATTCCCGGAAGCTGAAAAACATATACTACACATGAAGATATGCATGACCTGCAATGCCCGCAACCCTGTCAAGGCCATAAGGTGCAGGAAATGCAATTCCAAACAGTTGCGAATGAAATCCAAAGAAAGCAGAAGCATTTGATCCCGGTTAATATGAGCGTAGAAGCACAGCTCAATAATGTCGTGAAGACCCGGGGTGCGGTACACCTGACCCTGATAGACCCTGACAGTCAATCCACGGACACAGCAGGCCACATGGCAGCACAGGCCGCAAAAGGAGGCACCGATGCCATCATGGTGGGAGGTTCCACAGGTGCAGGGGGGACTGTCCTGGATATGACCTTAAAAGCTATCAAGGAAAACACAGACCTGCCTACCATACTGTTCCCTGCCAGTGCAGGCGGGGTCAGTGCGCATGCAGATGCAATCTTTTTTATGAGCTTACTAAACTCCAGGGATGTAAATTATATCACAACAAACCAGGCATTGGGAGCACCCCTTGTAAAAAAATTCGGTGTCGAAGCCATCTCAATGGCATACATAATAATAGAGCCCGGCGGTACAGTAGGCTGGGTAGGGGATGCACGGCTGATACCCCGGAAAAAGCCTGCAATGGCTGTGGCCTATGCGCTGGCAGGCAAATATATGGGCATGCACTATATCTACCTGGAGGCAGGTTCAGGTGCTGAACGTCCGGTTTCGACAGCTATGGTAGGTGCGGTGAAGCAATCAGTAGGTGAAGAGACAAAAGTTATTGTAGGCGGCGGAATCCGTACCGGGGAGATTGCAGCCAAACTGGTCAAAGCAGGTGCAGACATGATTGTGACCGGCACAATCGTAGAACAGGTCAGCGATATAAAATCCAAAATCAGAGAACTTGTGGATGCAATAAAGCAGAAATAATAATCATTCTATTTTAATAAACGGCAGAATTCCTTCTACATCTCCCAGCTTCCCGGCAAAATCATTTTCATCCCGGTAAGGTCTTCCCCTGATAATGCTCTTAGTACGTTTTTTCCCCACACCCGGAAGCTGGCTTATGATCTTGGCTCCGGCAATGTTGATGTCGAGTGGATATGGTATTCCTGTTATTGACCGGTGACCGTGCCCGGTAACCGAAACGTCAATGAACTGTCCGAGGGGCAACCGGTCAGGTATACCCACCAGCAGGGGATATGATGCCATCTGCCTGCCAAAGGTTATGCCGTCATGTACCTCGCACATCACTCCCTTAAGCACCGATCCCACAGGTACCACCCGCTTCAAATTGGGCAGGTCGATTCTCTCGTGAACCTTGTCCTTGAATCTCATAAACAGGTCATGATATTTTCCTGCTCCTTCATACTGCCACATGGAAGTGCCGGGAAATGTCATGACCTGCCTGATATTGATCCTCCTGACCATAAGACCGCTATCTTGCAGCATATTGAGGAACCGGAAGTTAAGGTCGAACGTCTCTTTAGTCTCACCCTTTAATCCATTGATGATATTCAGGCCTGGCAGTAGTTCGGGCAGGCCGCTATTACCACGCCTATTCCCTACCCGGTTGACAAGCTTAATTGCCTCCAGTACATCCCCTGGCATGGCCTTCAGGCAATTGGCCCTGACCACAGCAGGGTCGGCAGATTCCATACCCATGGCCGCCACATCCCCGGATGTGTGGTATTTCACGATAATCCGGGCTATCTGTTCGGATTCTACAGGATAAGCGGCAATGGTGCCGGGATTTGCATTGTCCATATGCAGGACTTCCAGTCCCGGCGCAGCACTACGGATGCCCCTGTACAGTCGCTCGATCGCACCCGGGTCTGGCACCGGCAGTTCCTCGCCCAGGTCCCTGGCATGATAGGAGAACAGGTCCGGCTGTCTGCCTATTCTGAAATACCTGGCTCCATGATGGTACAGTACTCCAACTTCGGATACTACATCCCTGATCTCCCTGAAATCAGGTTCACCATAGAAGGGTTCGGTGCAAAAGGAGCAGTGTTCCGGCCGGGCGCATCCCCTGTAAGTTTCGAGTTCACACATAACATGGGGGTAGTCCGGATGCTGATCGATCATGAACGCACCTTTAACCCCCCATCTGGCGATCTCCTGTGTGGTGCGCTCCCTGTGGTCTACTGAGTCCGGATCCTTCAATCCCCTGCCCGGAGCGAGCACATCATGGACGAAAGCCTCGATATCTGACTGTGCCAGGGTCAACCCGGCAAAGTTGAACCCTGATGCCCGCATGCCACCCTGGCTCCCATACCCCAGCCTGATCGGGCCGCCAAGTATGACGGGAGTATCGGCTACCGCCCTGGTTATATCGCCTATCTCGGATAGGTTGATGGGGGTTCCACGCAGGTACTTTCCGGGCACGGTCATGCCTGCGATAATAACAATTAACCCGGCGGCCTTGAGCAGGCCATGGCCCAGGCCTTTGCGTATCTGGTCAATGGTTATATAATGGATATGGGTCGGGGGAATGCCGCGCTCGATCATGGCGCCGGCAATGTACCTTGGGTAGGGTGAAATATAAGGAGGGACACCCAGGCAGGCAGGTTCGTCTACATATCCGTCAATAATCAGTGTGTTGATGGTTGGTGTGTTAATGGTCAGGTACCTCCAAATTTAACATGTTGTGAAATATTTGTGATATTTATATAGGCGTACAATCTATATATTTCACAGTGATTGTCATGGAAATCATTACAGGATATATAACATTCGATACCAAGGGCCACTCAGATATCATCGACATCACCCGGCAGGTGCAGCAGAAGATCAGCAATTCAGGGCTAAATAATGGTTCAGTATTGATATTCGTGCCAGGGGCCACTGGTGCGCTGACCACCATTGAATATGAACCGGGTCTGGTAAGTGACCTGCAGGATGCACTTGAAAGGATCGCACCCCAGGGACTGGAATATGCACATAACCTCAAATGGGGGGACGGCAACGGCCACTCGCATGTAAGGGCATCACTGATGAGCCCAAGCTTGACAGTGCCTTTTGTGGATGGGAAGATGACACTGGGAACATGGCAGCAGATCATATTCATTGACCTGGATAACAGATCACGTTCAAGGAAACTGGTAGTCCAGGTGACAGGTGAATGAGGGTAAAGTGGTTATGAGGCATTAAATTCAAAAATACATTATGTATTTAATTACCTCCAGGGCACAGCTTCACATCAGTCTGTTACCAGACTGGGTGTGGGGTTTTAGTTCTGAGGTGGTGGCTAGCCTTTCCTCAGGTTGGATTTTCACCAACTGGCGAGTATGAATTTTGCTCGGCACACCTGTAAATCCCATCTGGAAATTCAAGTCAACTAAACAATATTGATCATTTCATAAAAAAATATATTTTAACAACCATGGCGGCACTTCCCCGCCAACAACCAGCCTGATATGAATACTGATTGTCTCACTGCAGATAGTGAGGTCCGGATACTGACACCCATGCATCCAAGAGGCACTATAAAGCGCCTGCCAATTTGCCCTGTATGCCGTGAACAGGGGGGCGAGGGCGGAGCAAAGCGAGATGGGCACCCGGCAGAAGTAGAACGATATGGAGCTAGGAGAGCCGCAGTATTAAATACCAATAAATATATATTGGTATCAATGACTTCTGCAAGTACACAGATAAACCTTCGATTGCCTCCAAAATTACAATCGGCTGCAGAGCAATACACCGAGAACTTTGGTTATCGGAATATCCAGGAATTTATTCTTGAGGCAATAAGGGATAAGATATTCAGGGACAACAAATATGATGAAACTTATTCTGCTAAAGAAATTGATTTGATTGAAAAGCTATTGTCTGTTTCCATTGAAAAAGGCAAAATAAAAGATCAGAATGATATCATAAAAGCTCTGCAATGAAATTTGAAGTTGTTGCCACAGAATTTTTTATTGAGCAGATTGAAAATCTTGATAGAATATCCAAGGAACAGATAAAAGAAAAAATTAAACTGATTTCAGCAAATCCATTTCGATTTAAAAGGATTCACTCTAAAACTGTTCATAATGTATTTAGGGTCAGGCTGAACATCCGGAGCAATGAAACAAGACTTATCTATGCAGTATTATCCCCCAACATTGTATTTGTATGTCTGTTGAATCGGAAAAATAACTATACTGATCTTGAAAAATACCTGGTAAAAATTCAATCATAAACATACTGAAGCAATATTAGGACGACTAATTAAGTCCGGCGATATATCCAAATAATAAATCGCCTGCCAGCCCCCACACCACAGTGTCAGGCGGAGCAGAGCGGGAGGATTCACCCAGGTAGAGTTAAGGCGGGAGGGCGCGGCGGGAGAGCCGAAGAGGGGACGGGGGCTGGAGTTCATTAGTATCTCACCGCAAAGTGCGCAGAATAGTCTCATAAAATAATAAAAAGTCTCCCTACTTTTTGAAAGGGATACCGGATAATGCACACGAAATCTGCATTCATTTCCATTCACCTACGGTTCGTTATTATTCATAAGACCAAAAAAATTTAAAGACTCCACACACAAGTACAAAAATATATAATACTATATGTATTATATCGGCATCAGTGATTTAATGAACCCGAATATTTCCGGCAAAGTATGGAAGTTTGCCGACCACATCGATACTGATGTGATAATCCCAGGGAAATACCTGCGTACCACAGACATGAATGTATTTGCAGAACATGCCATGGAAGGCATTGACCCTGATTTTTCAAAAAAAGTACGTTCCGGTGACATCATAGTTGCCGGCGAGAATTTCGGGTGTGGTTCCTCAAGGGAACAAGCTCCCCTTGCTTTGAAATATGCCGGTATATCATGTGTAGTGGCCAGGTCTTTTGCCAGGATATTCTTCCGCAACGCCATCAATGTAGGTCTCCCCATAATCGAGGCAGATGTTCAGTGCGAACAGGGTGATATATGCACCGTTGATCTGGGGCAGGGCAGAGTTCAGTGCAATGGGAAGGATTATCAAGGCACAAAACTTCCCGATTTCCTGCAGGAGATACTATCTGACGGCGGCCTTGTCGCACACAGGAAAAAACAGGCAAAGAATAGGTTGGAATAGTACAATGATGGTATTTCCTGAAGATTACAAGGTGGTTGGCATATCATATGAGGACCCAATCGAGAAATTGAAAAAAAAAGCTCCGATCTATTTTGCAACAAAATACATGATTGCTTATCTACCTGACGGGAATATCAAAATAATAACGGTAGAAACCGAACCTACAGACACCCTGCTTACAAAACCTATAACGCTTGAGATCATTGCAGAAGGTGAAGAGGTAACACTACACAAAGCCGAACATGATGCCCATAACAGGACCAAATTAATACTACTTGCTATTGAAGATTGTAAAGGTCCGGTGAACACAGTGATCTTCACAGGCAGGGACAAACACATAACTTTTGTACACAAACCCACGATGCTGGATGTCATAAAGATCGAGATCATCGATGTCATACCGCCCGAACCTCCCTGGCTGTCATTTGCCATCCAGCGTCTTGGGGATAGTGGCATCCTGGGTGAATTGAATATTGTCTTTGAAAGAACATTTATTGATATACGGCAGTTCGAAGGGGATAAAATAGTTTACCCCTGTACTGCATCCGAATTAAACGGCAAGTACCTTGACTCCAGCGATGACATTGAAGACGGGTCCCTGTTGGTGGGCTGCGATATATCCAGGGAGCTATTTGAACTACGGTTCCCGGATCATACATACAAGCAAATAAACATGTGTCCGCTCAGGACTGAATTTATCAAACCTTCAAAACCTTTCATTACAAGATGCTGCCAGACAAAGAAGACTGGGCTTATCAACATCAACGGCCATGATGGTGTGGTAGTCCACTGGGGGGCATCAGAATATGATATTGTAGATGCCATACGGCTATTAGTAAGCAGGCTGGACGATGACTTTAATAAAAGTGGCAGTGATTGAAGGCGACGGTATAGGAAAGGAAGTAATTCCTGCTGCTGTCGAGGTATTAAGCGCTGTGAACCTGGATTTTGAACCGGTACCTATAGAAATCGGGTATGGTAAATGGGAGCGCACTGGCCAGGCAATGGATGATGCTGACCTGGAATTAATGCGTAGTTGCGACTGCATCCTGTTCGGGGCAATTACCACACCAAATGACCCGAATTACCATAGTGTCCTGCTGCGTATCAGGCAGGAACTTGACCTGTATGCCAATATCAGGCCGTTCAGGTCGTTGGGTATTACAATGGACATTCCCTATAAGCCCTTGAAACCATTTGATATTATTATTGTCAGGGAGAACACCGAAGGACTTTATGCGGGCATAGAAGATGTGGACCGGAACAGGGCCTGTAGTACTCGTGTGGTGACCAGGAAGGGCTGCATTCGTATTGCAAAAACTGCATGCAAGCTGGCAAATGGGAGAGGGAATAGAATAACCATCGTCCACAAGGCCAATATACTGAAGTCATGCGGCTTTTTCAGGGAGCTTTGTATTGAAGTGGCAAAAGAAAACAAAATACGCTATAATGAGATGTTGGTGGATGCCATGGCTTACAGTTTGGTCCTTAACCCTGAAAAATATGACGTGGTTGTAACCACCAACCTGTTCGGGGATATACTCAGTGATCTTTGTGCAGCACTGGTTGGTAGTCTTGGATTGTGTCCCAGTGCAAATATCGGTGACAAGTATGCCTTATTTGAACCTGTTCATGGCTCGGCACCTGACATTGCAGGCAAGGGAATAGCCAATCCACTGGCAGCCATCCTGAGTGCAAAAATGATGCTGGAATGGGTGGAGGAATTTGAAAAAGCCAAACTGGTTCAATCAGCAGTTGACAATGCACTTCAGAAAGGTTTAAGAACTGCTGACCTGGGCGGTTCGTCATCCACGAATGATATGGCAAACGCAATTGTGGAATATATCAGGTCAGTGCAGTAGAAGCTGTTTTGCAGTTATTTTATTTTCCCAAATCCAATATCCTTACAGCCAGCAGTGCGGCATTGACCCCGTTATCGATCCCAACACTGGCAACAGGTACACCTTTTGGCATCTGGATTGTCGAAAGTAGTGCATCAAGACCTCCAAGTTTACTGCTTACAGGCACGCCGATAACTACTTTTGAGGTCCTGGAGGCAATTACCCCGGGGAGGGCTGCTGAAAGCCCGGCAATGGCAATGAAAATATCAGCATCTGAATTTTTCAGGTAATTATCCAATTCTTCCGGATTTCTGTGTGCTGAAATTACCCTGACGTCGTACTCTATGTTGTCGTGTTCCAATATTTCTATAGCGCCTTTGGCAATGTGCCTGTCAGATTCCGATCCCATGATTATAGCGACGTCTGTCATATTCACCACATATGATTTAATCTATATTAATTCATCTGAAGGAGGGATGTTCGTTATTCTTCGATTTAGATTTCCATTACTGGGGTTGCAAGAGATTTCCGGATATTCCAGACCTGCGGCCCCGCAGCATCCACAAGGACCACGGCTGGTCATTTTGTTCTGGCAACCCGGGCGGTAACCCTGGACAACGATTTACTGCTGCTCGATATCCTGCATGACAGACTTGAAGGCCCGGACCAGCCGAAACTCTTTAATCAGGCATATGACCGCTGGCAACCCAAATTCCAGGCAGTGGAATCCACTGTAAAGAACTCAGTATTGGAATGCTTAAAGAAATCTTGAATCAGGTTAAACTCTCAAGGGAAAAATATGATACATTAAGACAAAAGGTTTAGAGAACTGAAGAAGATTCTGCAATCAATACCGCACAACCTCTTCCACCAAGTCCCCAGCCAGATCCAACACACTGGCCAGTATCTCCTCAAACCCGCCACCCCCAATCTCTATCCGACCCCGCCCGCCGAATATCTCCTCACACACCCGGCGCCCAACAATATCATCATTCCCTGGAAAGAGCCTGATCACCACTGACCCCGGCGGCATATGGGTATGGTGCGTTATGCCATCCCGATCTCCATCGGTGATACCTATCATAGGTATACCCAATCTGGTAAGCAGGTCGCCTGCTACTGCCGTGGTATCATCCCCCACTACTACTGCCACATCCGCATCTTCCACTATCTCAAAAGTATTCTCTGCCGAATGGTCGATGATCACTGCATATCCGGAAACCTTGTGTTCAAGCACCCTGGGTGTGGTAACAGCATCCCGTAAAATCCCTGAACGCACAATGGCAGACGATAGGTCAACATGCTCCAGTTTTTCGATACCATGGGATTTGAGCCTGCCTCCATCCAGTCCTGTTATCCTGCCGCCACTGGAAATGATCTCAACGGTACCAGACAAAGCCTTTCCAATAACAATACCGTCAACGGTCACATATTCCCCAGGCCTTACACCAAAAACCGGTCTTCTGGTAATTCCATTATCCATTATCAGACCCCTGACAGCTGGCGGGGATTGAACCACACTGGCATCCAGTAATTGTCTCAGTTCATTAAAAAAAGGATGAAAAGCATTGTTCCACCGGATAAGTGAACATCCACCTGCAAACTCCAACTGGTACAGAGGTTTTTCCAATACAGGCAACCGCTCAAAAACAAGTCTTCCAAAAGCCAGTCCTGTCTCTATGGACTTACCTTCATTGACCAGCAATACTACATCACATGAAGGGTTAAGAGCCAGAATTGATTCACCGGGTTTCAAGCTACTGCTGATATCGATCAGGTCCTCCAATCCTGCATCGATCACAGCAGCCCTGCCCATGGCACCGCCCAGGACCGGATGCACTTCACCCATGCCGGATAATATTTTAAGAAGTCTCCCGGCCCTGCCAGAGTCGATAACCAAAGGTCCATGGATTACAACACCAATACGCAACATGATGAATATGACTATCCGCCAGATTCCAGGTTGCTATCCTCAAACTTTACATCTTTTGCTTCTTCTTCTGCTTTTTCCAGCACTTCCTGGATCTCCTCTGTAGAGAATTCACGCTCGCCCATCTCAACTTTGGCTTCCAGTTCCTCCAGCACGGTAAGGGTTTCAAGCTTATACAGCAAGTTTTTGGTATCTATCACGGCCCAGGCACCTTCGCTGTCGCATATGATCTCGGTTACATGTCCCTTTGTACCAGTTCCTCCGTATTTAACAGGATTGCCTACTTCGATTGGTTTACCGTTGGCATCTACAACCGGATAAGATCCTGATTCACATTCGATTATTTCTGGCATATTCCACCTTCTGATTAAGATTTACATCCAATAGTATAAATATTTCACTCAGCTCCTTATAAGTCGGTATCAAGTGATGTTACTCACCTTTTTTCAGCACAGCATGTGCCGCTGCCAACCTGGCGATCGGGACCCGAAACGGTGAGCAGCTCACATAATCCAGACCTGCATTGTGGCAGAATATAACACTGCCGGGCTCGCCGCCGTGTTCGCCGCAAATGCCAACTTTCAGGTCAGGCCTGGTTGACCTGCCTTTATCCACACCCATCTTGATAAGCTGGCCAACACCATCCTGGTCAATAGCCACGAATGGGTCATTCTCAAGTATGCCTTTCTCAACATAATACGGCAGGAATTTGCCGGCATCATCACGACTCAGGCCAAATGTCGTCTGGGTAAGGTCATTGGTGCCGAAACTGAAGAACTCTGCCTCGGTAGCGATCTCATCCGCTGTAATGGCTGCCCTGGGAAGTTCGATCATGGTTCCTATCATGTAGTCCAGTTCAACGCCCTGCTCTTCCATGACCTGTTTGGCCACTATATCGGCACTATCCCTTGTAACCTTGAACTCATTGATATGACCAACAAGAGGTATCATCACTTCAGGCACGATCTCATACCCATCCTTTACCAGTTCACAGGCAGCCTCAAATATGGCCCTTACCTGCATCTCATATATCTCTGGATAAGTTATGCCGAGCCTGCACCCTCTGTGTCCCAGCATAGGATTAAACTCATGAAGCGAATTCACCCGCTTTATCAGGTCTTTGATCTCATGTATCTTATTAGTGTCACCGGCAGCCTTTAACTTTGCATACTGCTCCATAAGTTCGTCATGTTTTGGAAGGAACTCATGTAAAGGAGGATCCAGCAGCCTGATAGTCACAGGATACCCTTTCATTGCCTCAAATATACCCTTGAAGTCGCTGCGCTGCATGGGTAACAGCTTTTCCAGTGCCACTTTCCTGCCTTCTTCAGTCTCTGCCAGGATCATATCCTGTACGATATGGATTCTTTCCTCGCCAAAGAACATATGTTCGGTCCGGCATAGCCCGATGCCTTCGGCACCGAAATCCCGGGCAGTTAGGGAATCTTCAGGAGTATCCGCATTGGTCCTGACCTTAAGTGTCCTTACATCATCTGCCCAGTACAGTACAGTGTTAAGGTCCTCACTAATATCCGGGGTGATAAGCTTGGCCTGGCCTATAATGACCTCACCGGTCGTACCGTTCAATGTAATAAAATCGCCTTCCTTCACTGTATGGCCGTTTGCAGTGAAAAGTCCCGCATCCTCGTCGATTAAAATGGCACCGCATCCCGCAACACAGCATTTACCCATGCCCCGGGCCACAACTGCTGCATGGGACGTCATACCGCCCCTGGCAGTAAGTATACCCTGTGCCACATGCATCCCACCAATATCTTCGGGAGAAGTCTCGTTTCGCACCAGGACGACTTTTTCACCTGCTTCTGTCATCTCCTCAGCATGTTCGGCAGTGAACACCACCTTTCCGACCCCTGCACCGGGTGATGCGGGAAGTCCCTTTGCTATTGCATCCACCTTTTCGTCTGGATCGATCATGGGATGCAGGAGCTGGTCCAGTTGCTCCGGGTCTACTTTCAGTAGTGCCTCATCCCTGGTGATCAGTCCTTCGTTGAACATATCGATTGCGATCTTAACGGCAGCCGCTGCGGTCCGCTTGCCTGTCCTGGTCTGGAGCATGTACAGCTTGCCCTGCTGGATCGTGAACTCAATATCTTCCATTTCCTTGAAATGATGTTCAAGCCGTTCCTTGATGTCATCGAGCTGGGCATATATCCCTGGCATTTCTTCGTTAAGTGTTTCGATGGGGTGGGGCGTCCTGATACCTGCCACAACGTCCTCGCCCTGGGCGTTCATAAGGTATTCACCATAGAATTTCCGCTCACCTGTTGAAGGGTTCCGGGTAAACGCAACACCAGTTCCTGAATTTTCACCCATGTTCCCGTAGACCATGAACTGGACATTTACGGCAGTTCCCCAGTCGTCAGGTATGCCATTTATCTTCCTGTATTTAATGGCCCGATCCGTATTCCATGAATCAAAAACAGCATTGATGGACATCCACAACTGGATCATAGGGTCCTGGGGAAAATCCTGGCCTGTTTTTTCCTCGACCATTGCCATGTATTTTGCTGAGACATCCCTGAGGGCCCCGGCGTCCAGTTCAGTATCATTTTCAACACCAAGTTCCTGCTTTTTTGCATCCAGTATATTCTCGAATTTCTTATGCTCGATGCCCAGTACCACATCGCCGAACATGTTAATAAAACGCCTGTAGCAGTCATAGGCGAACCTCTCGTCCACTTCCTCTGCAAGTCCCGCCACTGTCTTATCGTTCAGTCCCAGGTTCAGTACCGTATCCATCATACCAGGCATGGATATCCGTGCACCTGACCTGACTGATAACAATAATGGGTTTGAATTGTCACCAAACTTGAACCCGGTCTCTTCTTCCAGTTTAGCCAGTTGCTGTGCAACCTGTCCATCCAACCCATCCGGATATTGCTGCTGGTTTTCGAAGTATTCCGTACATATTTTTGTTGTTATTGTAAAACCAGGGGGTACAGGTATTCCCAGATTAGCCATCTCGGCCAGGTGGGAACCTTTTCCACCCAGAAGGTTTCTCATTGTTGCATTGCCTTCAGTCTTATCTTTTCCGAAAAAGTATACATATTTGTGGTCTGGCAAATTACTTCCTCCATTTTTTATCTAAATGTGGTTATATGTCTCTGTCAATCAATTTGACTCGAAATTCGGTTAAATGCTTAATAATATTACGATAAGATTCGGAGAACAAATAAATTATTTTAAAAAAGTAACGTGTAGTGACAGATGAATTAGAGAAACATAAATTAAATTTGACCAAGCTTTTAATAGAATATTGTGAAGCAAACAATCTAATGAAGCTCCCCACAGCAGATCTGTGGGGCATAGTTATTAAGATTATAATTCACTGCCTTTCCCTGATCAATTTTACGATGGTCCCTGTACTGCAGGTATTGCATAGCTCATGGGCAGTTACCCTGACAACTTTCGCATTAATCCCTCTATCCCTCATTTTTTCCTCAAGTTCTCCGGCATTGAAATGCTGGTCATGTCCAAGCACCACTATATCGGGTCGAATATCCTCCAATGGCCTGAACATGTCATGGTTATCTCCCAGTACAGCATGGTCCACCACCTTTAATGCTGCGACCATTTTCAACCTTTGGTCATCGGAAAGTACTGGTTTTGGTTTATGATTCACCATGTAACTGCAAGCTACAATGACCCACAGCTCATCACCCAGTTTCTTTGCTTCTTCCAGATACAACAGATGTCCCGGATGCAGAATATCAAAGGTCCCTGTAGCCAATACCTTAACCAACAAATATCACTGGCAGTTAATTCTGCTGCTCTGCCATAAGGATTGCGAAGTTAAAGTTTCATATTAATCATTATATTTGTGTGAATTTATGCGCTTTTTATCAGGACAAATCCAAAAAACATATAAGTACATTATCCAATATCACTTTCGTGATCCAATATGGCTAAAGTAGGATTTATAAAGTTAGGAAACCTGGGTATGTCCCAGGTTGTCGATCTCATTCTTGATGAGATTGCTGCAAGAAAGGGAATAGAGGTTATGTCTTTTGGTACGGGAGCCAAAATGGGTAAGGATGAGGCTGCAAAAACGAAACACTTCAAGGAATTTGAAGCTGATTTCTATGTCATGATAAGCCCAAATTCATCTGCACCAGGCCCCACAGCGGCACGGGAGATATGGAAAGATAAAAAAGTCATCGTGATATCTGACGGACCGACAAAGAAAGATGACCGCCAGGCCCTGGAAGATGCGGGATTCGGCTATATCGTTATGAAAGTGGACCCACTCATTGGTGCAAAGACCGAGTTCCTTGACCCCGTGGAAATGGCCAGCTTTAACAGCGATGCCATGAAAGTGCTGTCCACATGCGGTGTGGTCAGGTTGATACAGGAAGCATTTGATGCTGTCATTGCACAGGCAGATGCCGGCAAGGACCTTGAACTGCCCCATCTCCTGGTTAGTGCCCAGAAGGCAGTGGAAAGTGCAGGATTCAACAATCCTTATGCCAAGGCCAAGGCACTGGCAGCCCTGCATATGACTGATAAAGTAGCAGAGATCAACTTCCCGGCATGCTTCATGATGAAAGACATCGAGCAGGTAACCTTGACAACTGCAACCGGTCATGAGATGATGAGAGCAGCAGCCCAGCTGGCAATAGATGCCAGGGAGATAGAGAAGGGCAATGATTCAGTGTTCAGGCAGCCCCACATGAAAGATGGCAGTCTGAAGACCAAGACCAAGCTCTACGAGAAACCTCAGTAAAATTATTCCATCAGGGGCAATTTGAATGCCCCTATCTTCTTTTTTGACTATATTAAGTATAACTTGTTCCATCTTTCTCGTTGGGTGATAATATGTGGAGTGCACCCCTTCCAGCGGACAACTAATACATAATGGCGTAAATATACATACCATACAAATAGATTTACGAGATTTTTTAATTTGTTCTGGATAAGTGGATCATGTCAAAAAAGATTAACCAGAGAGGACGCTAAGAATCGCTGAGGGTTATTGTTTTTCTCAGCGGTGTTTCGAATCGTCCCAGAAAATAATAAAAAGTCTTGGCCATCGCAACGTTTGACACAGAAGTTAGATTGAAGCCATGGTCATGATCATCACCTGAGAAGCGATAAATTATATAATTGCACTAACAATACAGACCTCTTAATTATCATTAAAAATATAGGAGTAATACTATGGATAAATCAAGGATCAGGACGAGGAGCAAACGATATATCAAGCAGTTAATTCATAATTTTCGATTTACATACGAGGACATAAGCAAAAGTAGTAACATCGAAGTTAACAGGTTAAAGGCTATCAACAAGAAGGAAGAACCTACTTTTGAGGAGTACATGTCCTTAAAGAAAATAGCCATAGAATTATCAAATGAACGGGGCGAAGATTCGGCAGATTAATCATTATCTGCCTTATTTTCCAAGGTAAAAGGCCATCTGGACAAGGCCCACTAAAAATCCCAGGACACCGCCAATAATGGTGATGTATCCCAGTTCTTTTGAGGATACCCTGAGTACTATATCCTCCAGTTGGTCAAGGTCATAGGATTCTATATTCTTTACTATGATGTCCTTGAAGTCCACATTCTTTTCGATCTCATGAATGAATTCACTGATCAGTTCGTCCTTATTGGCATTGACTGACTTCTTGACCCTGAAGCGCAGGTAAGCATTGATTGTAGTATTGATCCTGCCAAGTATCTCGCTTTTTCCATTGTACTCGGATGATTCAAAAAAACCGTCCACCATTTTGTCGATCTCCGGCCCCAGGTCAAGTGCTTTCAACACCTTGGTAAGGTCTTTCATTGAGATCAGTTCATCCTCTACCGTGGCTGCAATGCTTAGGGAAATATCGTTCCTGCGCTTTGGGAGCAGACCCTGTATCTTGAAGGGTCCGATGCCTGTGGGCTTGTGGGGCCGAAAAAGCATCTTTACTGCAATATAGTTGGTTGAATATCCTATCAGACACCCGATGACAGGGAAAAGGTAGGGGGTATACTCCATATTAGTAAATATATGCTGGAATATAATTTAATGTTAGTGTAACATAAATTTGACACTTTGAACTTTTTATTTTTTAGAATTAGTTCCATTTTGTCAAGAAAAACCATCTGACAGTTTAAAAAATCAAAGCAAAAACATACGAAATTCCAGGTATTTGCTCTAGAATTAGTATATTTATCGTATCAAAAATAGCATGAATCAGATTTTTCACACAATTTTTCATATCACAATAACTATTTGGCAGGGATAACTGTACTATTTTTTAGATTTCCAGTTTGACAGATAACATAAGGGACTTATTGAATAACATCCTACGTGTTTTTCATGTCAACCGGGATGTTGAGTGACGGGATTGCCACATCCTCCATCAGGCGGGGTATGAAGGCCGCCACCCCTGTGGTCATGGGTTATATCCCCATTGCTATCGCCTTTGGAATCCTGGCGTCCCAGGTCGGTTTAGGGATAGCTGAAGCCGCTGCAATGTCTGTCTTTGTCTTTGCAGGTTCGGCCCAGTTCATTGCCGTGGGGATGATAGGGGCAGGGAATTCCATCGGGGCTATTGTGGTTACCACTTTCCTTGTCAATTTACGCCACCTGCTGATGAGCGCGGCACTGAGCCCCCATCTGCGTGGACTGTCACACAAAGAGCTGGCATGGTTCGGCTTCCAGTTAACTGACGAGACCTTTGCGCTCCACAGTACCAGGTTTAGGGAGGGGGTACCTGATGTGCTTGAATCCTTTGCCCTTAACGGTACGGCCCAGGTGAGCTGGGTGTTGGGTACCATTGCAGGGGTGCTGGTGGGTGGTGTTGTCAGTGACGTGGATGGGCTGGGTATGGACTATACCCTTCCTGCCATGTTTATTGCCCTGGTGTTCATTCAGGTGCATAACAGCACTTATTTCACAGTTGGGGTGCTGGGGGGAGCTGCGGCCATGGTTTTTCAGGTTACAGGAATGGGTGTCTGGAGTATTATTGCGGCTACGGTACTGGCGGCAACAGCGGGGGTGGTCCTGGAACAATGGAAAGCTGGATAGTCCTGACAATCCTGTTGATGATGATTGTGACCTATGTACCAAGAACAGCTCCCTTACTGTTCCTGACCAGGTTCGATCTTCCAAAAGGAGTGATTTTGTGGTTGAAATATATACCGGTGGCAGTGCTGTCTGCGCTGCTGTATCCTTCCATACTCTTACCCGCGGGTGAACTGGATGTATCTTCGAGTAATGAGTTCCTTGTGGCGGCACTGCCAACCATGCTAGTGGTATGGTGTACCAGAAGCCTGTTCTGGACCGTGGTGGTGGGGGTACTGGCGGTATCTGTGCTTAGAGAGATGGGAGTGTAGTTCTATATCTGGAGACTGAAAAGGGCTGTTTGTTCAGGATGGGAGTAGTTTGCTGTTTATTTCGGGTGCTGTTAAGGATTTTAATGTTCTTTCCATAAATTATCCAGTGAATTGGATTATAAACTGCACAAAAATTTAATTTTTTAGTGTCCTGAATTGATGTTATCGTGAAGCCTGGGCGGAAGCTATAAACTCACGTACGAATTTAGCGCCCAGAAGCGCAGTATTTCCGTTATCGAACCCTGGAGCGATCTCCACCAGGTCAAAACCAACAGACCTGGGTGCCAGCCACCTGATAAGTGAAAGCACCTGCCTGTCAGTTAATCCGAAGGGTTCGGGCGTACCCAGTGCAGGCGCATATGCCGGATCCAGTACATCCATATCCAGCGACAGGTACAGGTGACTGGTATCAAGGTCAAGGTGTCTGGAAAGTTCTGCAAGAACATGTGGGATGCCTTTATCTTCAACAAAATCTGCCGGATAGTAGGTAATACCCCGGGACCTGGCAAGTGAGTATTCATCCCTGGTGCCGCTTCGTATGCCTATGGATGTATAATTGTCTGTAATCTCTTCGATGATACGGCGGCTCACACATGCATGACTGTTGACCTGTCCCCCATATTCCTGCCGCAGGTCAAAATGGGCATCCAGTACCACCACACCCAGGTCATTGAAACGGTTCATTGATCCCCTGACACACGGCACTGTAAGTGAATGTTCACCACCCAGCATTATGGGAATCTTACCATCACGAAGTATGGGGGTTACCATGTCAGCAACCGCAGCCTGGGCCTGTTCTACTGTGTAGTTATCAGGTATATCTACATCTTCTGGATCATGGAAAGGTATGTCCACATCTCCCGCATCATGAAAGGGTATGTCAGCAAGGTCGATATCAAAGTAAGGGTTGTAGGTTTCGAAGTTATACGAAGCTTCGCGTATGGCATCAGGGGCAAGCCGGCTCCCCTTCCTGAAAGAGGATGTACCGTCAAAAGGTGCACCGAAAATTACGAAGTCAGCATCAGAATAATTAGAATCGGCATCCGCAAAAAAAAATTCCCCACCCATGCGAACATTCCAAAAAAATAAAAGATAATATGCAGGCTCAGAGTCGCATATCTATTTTCATCTTCCCCATGGCAACCAGGTACTGGATATCCTTTCCAACCTCGATCTTACTCTTGTACTCATCCGGTATGGTAAGTTCTATAGTGGAATAATCGCCCATGTCCATTAACTGTGCTACGTTACCAGAGATAGAGATAACCTGCCCGTTCTTCCTTTCCACAAGGGGAACGTAGATCTTCTGGGTCACAGGTGAAATGATGGAACGTTTCTGGTTGTCAAATATGCCGACAGCGTCTACCCTGGCTTTTGCACTTCCGTGTTTTCCTGGTTTTGAATGTGAAAGTGATTTGATCACGCAGGGTTCATCATCGATTATAACATATCTTCCTTCTTTTAATGTACGGACTTCAGTCTGCTCTTTCATGGGATAAGTTCCTCCGGTAAATAGAAATTGCTAATATCACGAACTTAATATCGTTGGGGCTTAAATATATATCGTAAATAATACCACTGGGTGCCTCCGGATGACCGGTGATGGGAAGTTACATATATATTCACATTTCCCGTTCTTTCTCCGGTTTCACTTTCTTTCTGGCTTTCTTGATATGCTCACCTGTAACCCTGTACTTTTGCATAACTTCATCATCATCTACCGACTTGTCTGATTGGAGGTTACAGGGCAAGAATGGTTTCGAATAACTGGAGCAACTACCAGACAAGAACTGTGTATGGGCTAAACAAATACGAATAATTTAACAATACTGCTGACCTTTGGTTGCGATATATGAGAGATAAGGGCGAGACCAAACATGATATCCTGGATAGACTTGAAAGTTACAGGGCCAGGGATATTTCCTATGACCGGGTGTTAAGCGCCATGTGCACCCGCCCGCATCCCATTGCAGTTGCCGCTCATGAAATGTTCATGGAGACCAACCTGGGTGATGCAGGGCTTTTCCCTGGTACACATGAACTGGAATGTATGGTAGTCAGGATGCTGGGTGGTATGCTTGGTGATCCATCAGTGTGTGGCTATATTACTACCGGAGGTACCGAATCCAATATACAGGCCATGCGGGCTGCCAGGAATTCGGGAATGAGTACAAAGCCCAATATCGTAGTGCCCGAGTCAGCACATTTTTCATTCGATAAAATAGCTGACCTTTTGAAATTGGAACTGCGTAAGGCAGAGCTTGATAACAGCTTCAGGGTTGACCCGGAGTCGGTTGAGTCGCTGATCGATGACAATACAATTGCAATTGTGGGTATAGCAGGTACTACCGAATTCGGGCAGATAGATCCCATTAAGGAACTTTCGGATATTGCTGTGGATAGGAAACTATTCATGCATGTTGATGCGGCATTCGGGGCTTTTGTAATCCCCTTCCTTGACAGGGAATATGATTTTGATTTCAGGTTGCCTGGAGTATCTTCCATGACAGCCGACCCCCATAAGATGGGGCTTTGCACCATTCCGTCAGGTGGACTGCTGTTTCGGGACCCATCCCACCTGGAAGGGCTGCAAACCAGGACGCACTACCTGACCATTGATACCCAGCACTCTCTGAGCGGGACACGCAGCGGGGCTGTTGTCGCAGCCTCATATGCGGTTATGAGACATCTTGGCATGGAAGGATACCGCCATTTAATAGATTACTGCATGGGACTGACCCACCGGCTGGTTGAGCGTTCAAGGGGTTTTGGTGTGGAGCCGTTGGTTGACCCGGTAATGAATGTGGTGGTACTGGACGTGGGCGATACTGCTGCTGTAAGGCAGGCTCTTGCAAAAAAAGGCTGGTCCACATCAATAACACGTGATCCGGTGGGAATGAGACTGGTAATAATGCCTCATCTTAGTGAAAGTGTGATAGATGAATTCCTGGATGACCTTGAGGAAATTTGTGGATAATGGTAGGAATATTTGGCAAGTGTTATTGCATGTGAGTAACTGTTGGAATATCTAGGTAATTTCTCAGTCGTACTCTCTCCAGGTCCGGCCACATTTGGTGCACCTGAAGAACCTGGTTTCACTCTCATCTGCCGACCTTAGCTGCCTTAGCCACCAGTAAGCAGTTTTATTACCGCATTCCTCACATTTGACCTTGATAGTTGGAAGTCCTGCCGCTTCATCGCCCTCCAGGACCGTGATCTCTCTTTCCTTGAATTCCTTTTTTTCAATTATCTTTTTGGTCTTCTCTTTCTCAAAACCACATTTCCTGCATTTCATCATGCCACCGGAAGGCATCATCATACTTTTACATTGAGGACAAAATTCCATTATTTTTTACTTCCTTTTCCTTCCAAATATCTTTCAAATATTATATTAACAATAATATTAACATAATTTATAGCTTTTAACATGATTTATAACTTACTCATTTCCTATCACTCATGAAATATCTGACCTTCAAAGGCAAACACCTCAGTACCAGACTCAAACCACGCATCAGGGAACAGCCCCGCCTTTATGCAGGTCTGGCCAAGGAACTCCTCTGCATCAAAATCGTTTTCCACGGCCACCTGGGGCAGCAGTAGTCCAGAGTACGGCCCCTTTTGCACGATAAGTCCATGCCTGCCCACTTCGATCTTACCGGGCAGTTCTTCAGGTCTTGCTTCAAGCCTGTGCGGCATAGTAAGCACTGTGACCTCTATCTCCAGATTCTCCAGTTCATTAATAGTGACAGGCATGAACCTGGGGTCTTCCGTAGCAGCATTAATGGCAGAGATCACAATTGCTTCACCAAGCGGCATGACAGGGTATGGCCTGCCGATACATCCTCGCAGTTCTTTAAGGGAACCGGACCTGTTATTTAGAGTAACGAAAACGCCCCTGTTATTTTGGAATACAGGTGGGACACCAGGGACATTTTCAGGCTTGATCACTTTACCACTGCCCAGGTATTCCTCAATGGCCGTACGTGCCAGTTCCAGGGCAATCTGCCCCTCATCCGATGTTAACAATTCAGTCATAACAATTTAAATTTTTGGACTTACCCGAACATACCTTCCGGGATATCTTCATGTTCGTAAATGATTACCTTGTGGTAGGCATCAATAAAATCATTCATTTTGATAGTCCTGTCCCGCCTGCGTATCACGAACATGCCCGCTTCTGTGACGATGGCTTTTATGTCAGCACCGCTTAAGTCGTTGGTCATCTTCACCAGCTTATCAAGGTCAACATCATTGTCCAGGGCCATGTTCCTGATATGTATCTTGAATATTTCCAGCCGGCCTTTTTCATCTGGCATAGGTATCTCAATGATCCTGTCGAAGCGTCCCGGCCGCAGCAGGGCAGGGTCCAGCAGGTCAATACGATTGGTGGCTGCAATAATTTTCACTTCACCCCGCTCCTCAAAACCGTCCAGCTCTGATAGGAGTTGTACCATAGTCCTGTTTACCTCGGCTGACCCAGTAGTGCCGTCGTGTGTCCTGTGCCCGCCCACGGCATCGATCTCGTCTATGAAAATAATACATGGTGCCTTATCCCTTGCCATCCGGAACACATCACGTACCAGCCTTGCACCTTCTCCCACGTATTTCTGGACAAGTTCAGAACCTGACATCCTGAGGAATGTGGCATTGGCCCGGCTGGCCACCGCCTTGGCGATGAGGGTCTTACCGCTGCCGGGTGGCCCATATAAAAGTATGCCCGTTGGTGGTTCCACACCCACATCCCTGAACAGGTCAGGATCGGTTAGCGGGAGTTCAATTGTTTCAACTACTTCCTGGATCTGTTGGTCAAGACCGCCTATGGAGCTGTAATCCACATTTGGTGCTTCGATCAGTTCCATGACCCTGGCCCTCAGGTCAGCTGGCTTTGCCAGTAAGTTCACAATCACAAAATTGTTATTCACTGCAACTCTCATACCGGCTTCCAGTTCATCTGCCATTTCAGGCGGGGCCCGGGTGATAACTTCCTGGTTGCTACCATGCTGGCGCAGCAGTGCCATATCATTGATAATTTCCATTACTGATGCAATGAACAGGGGCGGTAGTTTCAACTGGTTTACCTGTTCTTTAAGTTTTTGTATGGTCTGCAGGTAATTGCTATTGGCTACAGCAGCATCAAGCAGTCGTTTCTGTAGCTGGTCGTTCTGCTCATCAAGTTGCTCGATCTTCTTGATCAATGATTCTATATCATCGTCCTGAGTTTCTGGGGTATTTACAAAACCCGTTTCACCAGAAGATTTGGCTATTGTATTATCCATAGGGTACAAAATTTGATATTATACGATATAAATGTTAGTATGATTGTCTAAATATATTTCCCATGACATTCTCACATGAAAATAATTATCCATTCATATATTATGTTTATACCTATATATTCGCAAATAATTTTAATGTGTTCAAATATTTATACTGTGTGGGAAATTTAAGTTATTATCACAATGATAATGAACTTATATGCGTTTAGTGTTATTGCATAATTATTAAGTCAATGGATGAATCATAATGGAAAGGAATACAGACGATATTAATTATGAATTGGATCGCGTTCCAACCGGGATAGAAGGTTTTGACGAACTTTGTGGAGGCGGCCTGTTAAGGGACTACACATACTTGATATCAGGAACTCCGGGTTCGGGTAAAACCATTTTTGCGCTTCAATTCATTTACAACGGCATCACCAAATATAATGAGAACGGTATTATAGTAGCAACAGACGAGCGGCCCGAGCATATCAGGGACAATGCAAAAACATTCGGCTGGGACCTGAAGACCCTGGAGGATGAGGGAAAACTTGCGATTATTGATGCGGCGTCTACCAAGATTGGCTTACCATCACAGGAAAAATACGTTGATGTAAGACCCTTTGATATGCGTTCCATGATGGACCAGATAATTATGATCCAGGAAGAGATCGATGCCAAACGATCAGTAATAGATTCAACTACATACATTGGATTTTATCTGCAAGACCCGGCCAAGATACGTGTGGAATTATTGAAACTTTCTACCACCCTTGAGATACTGGGCCTGACTTCAATGATGACATCCGAGGCTGTGGATGATGATCACCCCAGCCGTTTCGGAGTGGAGAACTTCGTGACCGAAGGGATAATTGCCCTATATTATAAAAGGATGGAAAATGTAAGAGTGCACAGCCTTGAAATATTTAAAATGCGCGGCTCTGGCCACAGCAAGAAGATACATCCCTTTGATATTACCAAAAATGGAGTCGTTGTGCATCCACTACTATCCGAGGCCTCCGCCCTCATGTAGGGGAACCGGGCACAAGAAGCGAGGTTGAGTGAAAGGAGCGGCCGTGTGAGTGCAGCGGTAGCGCAGTCTTAGGTCCGAAAGCAGGTGTAGGGAGATCGAAAGAACGGATGTGGGATGGAATAATTCCAACATTAACACCTTACTTTGAAAGATAACCCCTTTTTATAACCGTTGAACTTTTTTAAAGCCCCTGTTGTTAGCGTTTACACACCATTTGCTAATTCCTCATTATTGCCACCAACTAATTTTAAATAAAAACAATAGCAAAAAGTAGAATTAAAAATAAATTGTGCCACCAATTATTAATAGTATGGACACAAATATACTATACATGGATATTCGAAAGATCAAACCATATCTTGAGAAAAAAATAGTTAAAGGGAATACATACTATCAACTCGTAAGAAAAACAAGAATTGATGGCAAAGTCAAACGTGTTTGGTCAAAATACCTCGGCACACCAGAAACCATCGAAAAAGTATATGACATGTACGAAGAAGAAACCACATTACAGCTCACCAGTTTTGAATATGGAAGAACTGCAGCATTAATTAAAATCTCTGAGGAACTGGTTTTTATTGACACTGTTAACAAACACACTACAAAAAAGAATATCGATGGACTCACAGTAGGTGAATATCTCCTTTTGATTATTCTTGGTAGAGCCAGTGGCCCAATAAGTAAAAGCAAAACGGCAGAATGGTTCCAGGATTCATTTCTCGATATCATCTGGTCATTTCCTCACAAGCTGAATACCAACAACTTCACAAACCACATGGACTACATCACAGACGATGTGATGAGAAAGATAGAAGATGATATTGGGGGAAAGCTTGTAGAGCAGGGCATAAAGCCATCGATCTTATTCTTTGACACTACGAATTTCTTCACATACATTGAACATGGTGAAGATATCCCGAAAAAGGGCAAAAGCAAAGAAAAGAGATATGACAAAAACCAGGTTGGATTAGGATTAACAGTATCAGATGAGAACGTTCCTTTTTCCCATGAAACATACCCTGGAAACATTCAGGACTCTGAATCATTTGGAATGATCTTTGATAAAATCGTTGAGAGATTAGATTCGATAGATGTGCCGCATGAAGATCTTATTTTGGTTATCGATAGGGGCTGTAATTCGAAGATAAATATTGGTAAGGTCATCTCAAAAATGCATATCGTTGGTTTAGTGAAGAAAAATCAAGCTAAAGAACTGTATGATGTTTCACTTAATGAGTTCGATCTGCTTTACAAAACCAAGAAAAAACACAATGTATTGGGTTATAGGACAAAAAAAGAGGTGTTCGGAACTGAATTTACAATAGTGATGAGATATCATTCAGGAAGTTATAAAAAACAAAAAGAAACATATGAAAAAAAGAAGGTTGTGATTCTTGAGAAACTAAAAAAAATAAAACAATCTATTGAAAGAGTTGGGAGGGGCAGGAAAAAAAGTATCAAAAATGCACTGATCGATGCCTCAAAAGCTATTCCAGATGACTATAAGGAAGTGTTCCCGTTTGAAGGTTTTGAAAAAGAGAATGTGTTTATGTTTTCGTTTGACGAGGTGGCTGAGAAAAAATTAGCACTTACTTTTGGCAAGACAATCCTATTTACAGATAAGCATAATTGGGATACTGAAAAAATAGTGAAAACGTACAATCAGAAAGACCTTGTTGAAAAGGATTTTATGTGGATGAAGGGATTGATGATAATATCTATGAAACCTTTTTTCCTTCGGAAAGATAAAAGAATAAAGGTACATTCATTCCTTTGTGTTATGGGGTTGGTATTTTACAGGCTTTTGCTCTGGAAATTGAAGAAACAGGAGGAGATGCTGTCAGAGACGCGAGTTATTGAAGAACTTGAGAAAATCAGGATTGCATTGGTGAAAAAAGGTGACGCTGAATCGCAGTTTGTCTTTGAAACTATGAACTTAGATCAGATGAGACTTTTTACTACACTTGGACTGGAGACGGTTTTGAAGGATAGATGATTCGAGAATTTTATTTGAAAATTTGTGGTGGCAACAGAAAATGATAGATTAAGGGCTTGTTTTTTAGGATATTTCAAAGTAAGGTTTTACTTAAAAAATATCAGGATTTGTTTGTATTTGTATGGCTGCCCAACTCTAATCAGTGTTCGTATAAACACCTTATTGCAAGAACAACAAAAATAGTTTAATGCGAAATAATTATAGGACTATGCACCTTTGGCGTTTCTCATCGGGTATGAGACTTTTTAATTTATTCTGAAAATGCCATCCTTATTTATAAAGTTTGCAAAATACTTATTTAGTTACCCAGAAATAATATAAAGTCTCTTTATGAGAAGATTAAAGTCTTTACGAGACAGTATACACACTCCTACCTCCCCATGCCGGGGTGGCAGAGCGGACTAATCCAACGGAGCCGTTAGACTCCATGGAGTCTATATGCGGCAGGCTCGAGACCTGTTGTATCGTAAGGTACACTTGGGTTCGAATCCCAACCCCGGCGCTTCTCCTGCTTGTTTTTCCTTTGCTATTTTTCCTCAGGTGTTTCACAACTTTGTGACTGGTCAGCCCTGGATGACGAGAATAAAGACATTTCCGGCACTTTTTCAATCTGCATAACGGCAATGTCGCCGCCCATCATCACGGCACTGCTACCTATCACATTACCCCAACCTCTGAGATGCATGGTATTTGGGATTGCTATTGCTATTGCCAGAGACATACTTGCCAGTGCACCGGCACCAACGGCAGGCCTAAGCATCCAGGCGGGTGGGGGGCCGGACAGCATTTCAATGTAAACAGCAGATACATACAGATTGAAGACTGACGCTCATTGTTTCACCGCAAAGAGGCTGTCCAACAATCACTATCACTAACAATTCTCTTGCTTGCTTTTTGATTTAAAGCCCTGATTCATCTTTCTTTTCTTCGGATTTTGAATTACCAGACAGCCTCTATTACCTTCACTTCCGTTACGGCCTGGTATCCCATCCCCCCAGCTTCACATCAGCCTGTTACCAGTCTTGGTGTGGGGTCGTTCTGAGGTGGTGACCAGCCTTTCCTCTGGCTGGATTTACACCAGCTGGCAAGTATAAATTTAGCTCGGCACTCCTGTGATCTTATTTTGTCCCAAGGCCGACATTTTCGGAGCATTTAAATATATTATATCATATTGCTCATTCGGTGTAATAATGGAAGGAATTACCATAACCAAAGATTCAACATCTGAAGACTTAGAACCAATAGCAATGGCCATATATTCAGCAGTTGGTCTCCCGGTAACAATAAAGAGTAAGAATAATAATGGGATAAGAATTGAGAACAATCAGGTTATAGATTATAATTACACTGGCAAGTATCTGGAAATGGCAATAGAACAAAAAAAGACCATCCATGGCTTTGCTGAAGAGGGGCCATATAAGGATGTTCCTGTAGTTGTTTCACCGATCAAGGATAAAGAAGGTGAGGTTGTAGGTGCCATCGGAATAGTCAACCTTGCGGGTTTTATCGATCTTACAAGACTTTAATTCCAAAAATCTTATATTGTAACCTGTGCTTTTTATTTTTATTATGCAGACAGGCTATGTATATCACGATGACTACTTGAAGCATGACACTGGTCTCCATCCTGAGAATGGTGGTCGCTTAGAAGCTATAATGGATGGCTTGAAGGAAAGTCCTTATTTTAGCAGGTTAATCCTGATAGAACCCGTACCTGCCAAAGCTGACCAGATCCATTATATCCATACCTCTGACTTAATCCGGACAGTCAGGAATTTTTCATCCGGTAAGATGCACCTGGACCCGGACACACCCACTTGCAGCTACTCGTATGAGATAGCCTTGCTGGCTGCCGGTGGAGTTATTTCTGCAGTTAATGCGGTGATGGACGGGATGGACAGTGTATTCGCACTGGTACGCCCGCCCGGACACCATGCCGAACCGGACAAAAGTATGGGTTTTTGCCTGTTCAACAATATAGCCATAGCCACCCGGCATGCACAGAAGAAGGGATTGGAAAAAGTGCTTATCGTTGACTGGGATATCCACCACGGTAACGGCACCCAAAAAGCCTTTTATGAGGACAGCTCGGTGCTGTATTTTTCCATTCACCAATCCCCTCATTATCCCGGGACGGGCAGTATGGACGAAACCGGTGCAGGAGATGGTAGTGGATATAATATTAACGTACCGCTACCGTCAGGTGCGGGAGATCCGGATTATCTGTATATATTCAATGAGATACTGGTACCAGCAGCCCGCAAATTCAAGCCTGATATTATTCTTGTCAGCGCAGGACAGGACGGGCACAGGGACGACCCACTGGCAGGTATGAACCTGACATCAGAAGGGTTTGGACAGATGACTGCAATAGTACGCTCACTGGCAAAAGAATTATGCGGCGGTAAACTGGTACTGGCACTTGAGGGAGGGTATAATTATGATGCATTATCAAAATCCGTGGTCATGATATTCAGGGCACTTATGGGTGAATGTGATGATATATCGGGAACAGGAACGGAAGCGGGAAGGGAACTGAAAACTGGAAGGGGTACAGGAAGAGGAACAGAAAAGGGAAAGGGAAAGGGAAAGGGGGGGTAGCAGGGAAGATTATGAAATTTAATTCAGGTGGAAAAATCCTGTAAGGAATTCCCTGAAACCCTGATTATCAAGCTCAAGTAATTCACTACCCTGCAATATCTTAAAACCCAACTTTATACTTTCGCCCACATTCCTGCCCAACCTGCATGAGTGTATCTCGTTACGCAGCAGATCGGCAGCATCCGTATACTTGCGCTGGATATCCACCACATACCTTCCGTTTTCTATATAGATTTCTGAAAAACCTCTATATTCTATGTATTTTTGTTTGAATTTTTCTGCATGGGTTTTTTCCCATACAGGTGGACCCGTATGCTTGTTAACGGGGGGCAGCCGCCAGACCTCCAGTTCCAGTACTACTGCCGTCTCCCTGTCACCTGCCCACACATCGCCATTCAGGACAGTAAATCTATTCCGGGACAGCAGGTCTGTGATACTGTTGTGAAGCATGAAAAGCTGGGGATAGAGTACATCTTCTACCACATCAGGCTTGCCAAAGACCAGGGCCATCAGGAAAGTTCCCCTGTTGGAAGTTATATTGTCAAATCCTGAATCACTTAACCGGGTCGAAAGGCTAGGGAAGAATAGTTCAATTGCAGGGGAATCCAGATACTGCCGTGCCCTGTCAACAAACCCGGCGAACTTGTCCAGTGTCAGTGCCGCCGCAACATTCCTTGCCGGGTCAGTGGGGTCCACCATCACCAGCGGGTCATTGTGCTGCTTGTTCCCATGCTCAATAATATCGATGGTGACACCTGGTTTCCAGCTATCTGCTGCCTGCAGCACTTCCATGAACGAGCCGTAATGTATTACAAGCAGTTCTGCCAGATATCCCGAGAACCCACCGGTCCTGAGGTCTGAACCATAAACCCCGGCTCCTTTCATGAACTGCTTGAGTAGAAGTACTTCATCTTCCAGTCCCTCTATCCTGTCCAGGATGAAAAGGTTGTGGAAAGGTGTCCTGTCAACTGCTGATTTTATCTGCGCAGCACTGTCCACCCTGAAACAAGGTACCAGGTCAACCTCGAAGTCATCGAAAACAGCATGGACGTAAGGATGCTCTGCGTACCGCTCCTCACTATTGTCGGCATTAGCCGCCACCTGCCTGGCGATATTAAGCCCCACGGCCTTAAGGTCCTGTTTTGGAGTATCCTCTGGAAATGATATGAATATATCCAGGTCATGCTCACATGATATCCAGGTGCCCCTGGCGGCAGAGCCCACCAACATTCCTGAAATGTCTGTCAGGCCTGTTCCTGCTGCTGCCCGGTCCACCAGGGATATGATGCGTCTAGCTACTTCCTGCATCCTCTGCTGTTCAGCAGGTCCTGGTTTAATCCTGCCAAGGATCTGTTCCGGTATATTATTTGTATTCATTAGCTCATTTAAGTGGAATTTCGTTCAGGGTCTCATAAATGGGACCCCCGGGTGTAAGTGTGCTTTTCTTAAACGCAATGGAATCCACAGTGAAATCTCCCAGGTCAATGTCCTGTAGTCCTGCCAGCACCCGGGCAAGCTGTTCCTTTGAAGCATTGTCCAGATGCCTGACCCGTGCCAGTGTGGCGTGTGCAGTGAACCTGCCACGGTCCTTTTTGAACCCGGACTCTTCCAGTACGTGCTCCACTTCTTTGTGCAGGTGTTCGAATTCACCTGTGGCGCCCAGCCAGATGACTTTCATGTATGATGGTTTTGGGAACACGCCCACACCTGTGACCCTGGCTGTGAAGGAGGCGCAGTCAACTCTGGCCAGGGTATCGGTGATGGGAGCTACCTGGGATTTTGGGATGTCGCCAAGGAACTTCAGGGTGATGTGGATGAGGTCGGAATCCACCAGTTTCAGGCCTTTGAAATCCATTTCCTGCTGGATGGAGTGTGCGGCTTCTTTTATGTGGTCAGGGAGTTCTACTGCTAAGAATGTGCGTATCATGGGTCACCATCAATTAGGGTAGTTATTTATTTAAGATTTAGTAACATATATTATGTTGGATTTTGGCATTTGAAGTAGAAATATTGTATTTGCTTAGCTGCCCAACTTTAATTAGTGTTTATTCTCCTTAAATCTTGATTTTTTTCACCTCATACATCGCCATTCCAAACAGTATCGGAATGACATATATCCCGAACCCGAACAGCACAGATTCTAGTTCTCCCAGCGGTTCAACTGTTAGCCCATCCCCCCAGCTTCACATCAGCCTGTTACCAGACTGGGTGTGGGTTTCAGTTCTGAGGTGGTAGCTAGTCTTTCCTCTGGCTGGATTTTCACCAGCTGGACAGTATGAATCTTGCTCGGTGCACCTGCGTCCCTCTGCGATTTTTCGAATAGTCCCCGAAAATAATAGAACGTCTCGGAGATACCAACAGCTTAGGGCGTTGTCTTTACCATGACCGGCGGCCGGATGTCAATCAAAGTGCTGTTTGTGTTGCAGGTTAATTTCAATAAAACAAGGATGGTATGACCTAGATTATTCTTTAAGAAAGTGAATCCAGGCTATTTTGCACTGCCACCGTGTTTGGATGATCTTCACCAAGATATTCGGTAAATATACTCTGCGCGCGCTCATACATTTTCTTTGCACCTTCTGGATCACCAAGATTTTGCAGGACACCAACGAGGTTATTGACATCGATCGCTACATCAGGATGGTCGGGGCCGTACGCAGCTTCGTCGATGGCCAGCGCCCGCCCAAACATTTTCTTTGCACCTTCCAGATCACCAAGATCTCGTAGGACATTACCAAGGTTATTGACACGGATCGCCACTGTAGTATGGTTGGGGCCGTACGCAGCTTCATCGATGGCCAGCGCGCGCTCATACATTTTCTTTGCAGTTTCCAGATCACCAAGTGCTTGCAGAACACCACCGAGGTTATTGACATCGATCGCTACATCAGGATGGTCGGGGCCGTACGCAGCTTCATCGATGGCTAGCGCCCGCCCAAACATTTTCTTTGCACCTTCCAGATCACCAAGTACTTTCAGGACGAGACCGAGGTTATTGACACGGATCGCCACTTTAGGATGGTCGGGGCCGTACGCAGCTTCATCGATGGCCAGTGCCCGTTCACATATCTTTTTCTCTTCGGCAAATTGGGCACGTCCTTTTAGATATAACCCAGTATGATTCAACAACCTCCCTTTTGAATCCGAAGCTACATCAAGAGCTTGAGCATGCTTTGCTGCCGCCAGGGCATGGGGCAGTAAACGTGAACAAACAGGCCAGGTCCCGACATCATCACTATCAAATGGAAATGCCTTATTAACGATACGTACGGCTGCTTCGGCCCATTTTTTCAATTCTTCCCTATCCAGCCGATTGCGGGTAACTGCCTGCACTAAACTGTGAACTGAGATTGTTTCTGCGGTGATCTCAACCAGGGAATAACAGCGCAAAGGGTCCACAGCATCATCAAATGCCAGGGGGTCGCCTGCCACAGCAGCCAGGGATTCGGGCAGGTATTGCACCCCTGAATTCAACAGTTCAACAGGAATATCGTCCGGTGCCAGAAAAGCACACAGGTTCAATAGATCTGCACCTGCGGACGATATTTGCTTTACTTCATCAAAGGCAATGTTCCATGTAGTGGCTACCGTATCTGGGTAATCTAAGGGAGGTTCTGCACGGTCCCATAGCTCATTTTTACGTTTAGTGAACATTTCCAGGTAATCAGGAAGTGATCTTCCCGTTGCCTCCATGTAAGCCCCTGCCTGCTCCAGGGCAAGAGGCAGGTCACCCAGCGCATCTGCCAGAGCGTCAGCAATTTCTCTGTCAGTATATCCGGTCCGCTTCAGGAGGAAATCTACTGATTCTTTGCGCACCAGAACCTTCAGATCAAGAAGAGTGGCAGTGCCCCGCCAGTTGACGTTTCTGGAAGTGATAAGTACATGCCCGGTCTTCCCCTGTGGTAAATAATCATTAACATCTGCCTGGTCTTTTGCGTTATCGAAAACAAGTAGCCATTTTGGATGTTGCCCAAGCCATTGCTTTACCGCCTGAATGATAAGCTTTTGATCTGCATCGTCTTTCTCTGGCAGATCCAGTGCTTTGGCAATGCTGGCATAATCGGCAGCCAGGGTCACAGGCTCTTCTGAGCGGACCCACCATACGATATCATATTCTGCCGTGCTGCGGTAGGCATATTCAAGGGCAAGCTGGGTCTTGCCAACACCTCCCAGGCCATGGATGGCCTGTGTCAATGCGGCGGGCTTGCCTGAACCCAGGGCCGTCTTAAGGCTGGCCAGGTGCTCCTCCCGACCTGTAAAATTGGGATTGCGGTTATGGGGTACATTCCAGGTAGGCGGGAGAGCACCGGGGAAACGGGGCTGCACGGTTACAGAACGCCTGACATCTCCGGGGAATTGCGGCTCGACTGAAGGCTTCATCCTTTCCCGGCTGATTCCTTGCAGCAGGGCCTCTTTGGCTGCAGTTTCGTTGAGGTCCACCAGATCAAGATAGTTAATTGCAAATAAAAGACCTTTCAGATCACATTCCTGGACGCGAACGGGCAGCAATGTGCCCTTTTCTCCGGTAGGGTCCCGCGCAAAGGCAGCTTCCCACTCTGGTTGGGTATAAAGTGCGTCAAGATAGGCAGGGGATAAGATGGCGATGGTTCTCTCTGTTTCACTAACCGCACGCTGCATCTTATGCACAAAGTTGGAACCCGGCCTGAAATCCCAGGCTTGCAATACGGTGGTGTATCCTGCTTCCTCCAGCGTCCAGGCGGTCCACTCAGCCCAGGATATGTTCGCACTGTTGTAGCTGATAAAGAAGTCTTTCACTTTGATCTCTTCCCGTTTCCAAAATATTACAATACCGGATGATATACGGCCTTATAAAACTTCATACTGATGATGATAAAGGTTATTCGAGCCTGAACATTTGGATGGCCACTCCTGCATAATCTTAAAAACTATAGCAGTAAATAATAATAGAGTAAATCCACTGAGAATAAGCACATATTAATATTTGTGTAACAATACTCGCTTTAAACAAGATTATGATTACACAAAACATAAAATTAGGTGCTAACGAGCTCAAGCTGTTGTTCACCCTTGAAGAAGAGAAGAGATCAATCTTTACAATAAACATTGCAAAGCAGATTCTCGGAACTTCCGATTCTTCTGTATGGAATGTGATATACCGCTTAAAGAAAAAAGGACGAATTGAAGAGATTCAAAAAGGAAAATATCTGCTGATACCTGCAAGAGCGGGCTATGACGGATCATGGTCTGAGGTTCCAAATTTTATCGTTCCATAAATAATAGATATTTATTCACCTAATGAAATCCTGGTTGAAAAGCTTCGAAGCATCCTGCAAAGGGGTAAGGCAAGAGACTATTACGATGTCTGGCGGCTCTTGAAAGAAAAGGACTTCGACCAGAGAAAGATTGGAGAATTACTAATCGAAACCTCGAACCTATAATATTCTGTAGATTCTCTCTCACCTTATTGTACAGGTTGATCACGGCAAAATGTTTGTTGGCCGAAATTAAAAATTGTGTCTCAGTCCCTGTAAATCTCAAAAGGTGCTTGCCCTTTAAGCAATCGGCAAACAGCTAATAAAAGTGATAGTATGACCTGGCAAACAATAGGATTTAAATCTAATCGCTGCACTAATAATTGTTGAGGTAAACGAAATGAGTATCACTGTCAAAATAGGTGCCAGATATAATATTACCATCCCTAAAATTTTAATCGAAAAAATGAAGTTTGCCAAAAATGATGAGCTGCTTGTGGACATAGAAGACAATAGGCTCGTACTGATTAAAAAACCATGTGGATATACAGCTAAACTTAGAGGATTGTATAAAGAAGTGTGGAATGATGTTGATGCAGCAGATTATGTGAAAAGTGAACGGAAATCGTGGGAATAGATGATACCTATCACTAAAGAACACCGGATTATCGCCATCGACACAATGGTTTTTATTTATCTGTTGGAAGATAATCCTATTTTTGCAGAAATATGTGGAAAGATCTTAGAAGAAATCGAGTTCGGAAACGTAAAAGGCATAACATCCGTAATCACACTACTTGAAATCATGGTGAAGCCTAAAAAAGAAGATAAACTGGCGGTAGCTACTGATTACCAGATAATGATCTCAAATTTCCCAAATTTGGATATTGTTAATGTGGATAAGGAAATATCAAATATTGCATCGACATTAAGAGCTAATTATAACATTAAAACTCCTGATGCCATACAAATTGCAACATGCATAAATCAAGGTGGAACTGCATTTTTTACAAACGATTTAATGTTGAAGAAAGTTGAAGAAGTTGAGATTGTTATACTAAAAGATATTCTTGAAGAGTCGTAACTTTGTCTCAAGCTTGATCTCAAACCTTCAACTCACCTGCATCTTCAACTTCATGCTTCAAAACGCCCACCGCCTGACCTCAAAGGCACCGCTGCCGGCTAAGATGATACTTGCGAGGAAGGGGCGGCGGCTGCCCATAGTATCAGGCTGCCACTCCAGAAGTGCTGTATATCCATGATCGGCGGCCTGGTGGCCGTTATACTGCTGTTTGTGCTGCAGGCCAACTTGTGTAAAATGAGGATTAGATGACGTTGAATTGTCTTTAAGAAAGTGAATCCAGATTGTGCTGCACTGTCACCGTGTTTGGATGATCCTCATCAAGATATTCGGTAAGTATACTCAGCGCCCGCTCATACATTTTCTCTGCACCTTTTAGATCACCAAGATCATTTAGGACACTACCGAGGTTATTGACACCAATTGCTACATCAGGATGATCGGGACCGTACACAGTTTCGTGGATGGCCAATGCACGCTTGTAGTTTTTCTTCGCGCCTTTCAGGTCTCCCAGGTCTTTCAGGACACCACCGAGGTTACCGACACGAATTCCTACAGTAGGATGGTCGGGGCCGTAAGTAGCTTCGTCGATGGCCAGCGCACGCTCATACATTTTCTTTGCGCCTTCCATATCCCCAAGTGCTCGCAGGACACCACCAAGGTTATTGACACGGATCGCG
>Ga0255420_10017_pt1 | contig 37556 bp, 40 predicted proteins | sample ANMaggSeSYBR02I3_FD_182630 | JGI IMG/M metagenome (GOLD analysis project Ga0255420, IMG submission 182630) | Sediment cell enrichment communities from methane seep in Santa Monica Basin, California, United Staets - ANME aggregate JGI... | ecosystem: Environmental > Aquatic > Marine > Cold seeps >...
TAAATTCAATCCACACTATGAATGTAAAATGGATAAGGCTCATATTACAATGGTTGGTACATATCCGGTTTATATGACATATACCGATGGACTTGCTGGGGACTCTCCAGAATTACCATCGCATATAGATGCTCTTTTGAAAATGGATGCTAATATTGATGAATATCGCCTTTATGGTGCTTATGATTCTTTTCAAAACCATGCTGACATCTGGTATAAATTGAATGCTAATCCTTTAATTTCATTGGGTGTTGATGCAGTAATTAATGATGAAGGTAAACTTGAAAGGATTGATCATTGGGCAAATAAGATGTGGAAGCTTGGTGGATCAAAATATATGAATATCGTTGAGAAATTAGAGCTCTTATATGAAAATGATAGGCAGGAACCGGTGGGCATGTATATTAGAAATAAGAATTTGGAGGATAAAACCTTCCCAGAATCTAAAAAACTCAGACAGGAGTGTGAAAGGATTCATGGACATATAAAAAATACATTGAAATTCGATGTTAGATATATAGAGATTGTCGGAAAAGTACCTGAAAAACGTCTAAATTGAAACTTCCTGAAATATCGTTAAAACTAAATCACTATGCTGCACCCGGTCAAGTTTAGACAGTAAAGCTAAAATATTCGAAAATTAGACTTTTCCGACAATCTCACAACGAGTTTGATCATTGCTTCTACATTAAACTTGAAATGCCAAGTTTTATCAGTGTAGAAATTATTTTCTACATATTGTGCTATGTCCGTTATGTTAAGGAAAAATAAAAATTGACATAACGAGACATGCTCTTTACCTATATAGTTTTCAAGTGTGTCTGTAATGAGGACTCCTTTATAAACCTTTGAAATTTCTACCATCTGAGGCAGACTTTGTAAAGTATTTAAATCTGTAGATTTAATCAAATCTACTTTGGCATCAATGTAGGCTATCTGGAAAAAACAGATAACTTCTTAAATCAAAATGCTAATTTGATGTTTTCATAAAATGGGCAATGAAAGATGGACACTCAACAAAACAAGGTATTTCCGGTGGGATTGGATTGGCTATTCTCAAAGAATTTGTGATCCTGAATAAGAGTAAAATACAGATCATCAGCGATGATGGGTTTTATCAACTGGACCCAAATGGGGTACAAACGAGATTATTTTCAGGCTCTTTCCCAGGCACAATTATAAATATGGAGTTCAAAACGGACAATGTGACATCATACTCATTAATAAGTGAAACCGCGTCAGATGAGCTATTTTAAAATAGGAGTTTAACAATGCAAGAAATAATTATTCATGTTTTTAATATGGTAGGCAGCGGATTTTGTGTGGAGGCAGATGACGGTCAGAAAGTGTATGATTTAATTAAGAAAGCGTTTCACGAAGGAAGAAAAATTAAACTTTCCTTTCAAAATGTTGAGATTTTAACATCTGCCTTCCTCAACACTGCCATTGGACAGCTTTATCGTGATTTTTCGGAAGAAGAAATTAAAAGCAGTTTATCCGTGGAAAATATGCTACCGGAAGATAAAGCATTGTTGAAAAGGGTAACTGGTACAGCAAAGCTTTACTATAAAGATCCGGATGGAATGCAAAAATCCATCAATGAAATATTGGGCGAGGAATAATGGCAAAATTCTATAACTCATCCGAAATCCATAATCTGAATAAAAGACAAATATTCTTTGATGCAAATATTCTTCTCTATATTTTTTTACCCACAGGTTCCTCATGGGAAAAGCAATATTCTGTTTTATTCAATCGCCTTCTTAAACAGAAAAACAAAATGGCTGTTGACTTCATCGTCATTTCAGAAGTTGTTAACCGTGCAGTCAGAATTGAATATGAAAAACATCTTCTGGAGAATAATATTTTAAGAAGAAAATTATCATTCAAGAGATATCGGGATTGCCAGGATGGAAAAGATGCTATTAATGATGTTTACCAGATAGTTAACAAAAATATTGTCCATAAATTCAACATTGTAGGTAAAGCATTTACAAAACTTGATATTGAGAATTTTCTGCACGTTGATTCTTTGGATTTTTCTGATAAAGGGATTGCAGCAATCTGCAAAGATCATCGTTTTGTTCTACTGACAAACGACAAGGATTTTGCAGACTCTGATCTGGAAATTTTGACTTTAAATCCACGGTTATTAAGAAAACATGATAAGTAAAAATCACCGAATCCGAAATCGAACTCCATGAAAAACAGGGCTACCACCACTCCTACGCCTTCGCCAGCAGACTATACGGAGATAAACAGTCATGAATAAAAATAACCTCCCCGAAAATCAATCAAATTTTATTCTCTACATCGGAAATGATGGGGATGTGAATGTCGAAGTATTTCTTCAGGACGAAAACATCTGGCTTACACAAAAGGCTATAGGCTTACTTTTTGGCGTTGAAAACCACACGATTACCTATCATTTAAAAGAGATTTTCAGGTCAGGTGAACTAGATGAAAAAGCAACTACTCGAAAAATTCGAGCAGTTCAAAATGAAGGTAAAAGGCAGGTAACAAGAAAACTTGATTTCTACAACCTCGACGCCATCATCTCAGTCGGCTACCGCGTCAACTCCTACCAGGCCACCCAATTCCGCATCTGGGCAACCAAAACCCTGAAAGAATACATCATCAAAGGATTCGTGCTGGATGACAAACGGCTCAGGCAAAGTAATCAGGTTTTCGGTAGGCATTTTTTTGATAAAATCTCAATAAATAGTAATCAAATCCACACCCTCAAAAAACTCCGTGACACTCTCCTGCCGAAGCTAATGAGTGGTGAAGTCAGGGTGAAATTAGAGCAACATGAGGCTGGTATATGAACAAAAGAGATATTGTAAAACAACAATCCGACTTCATCCTCTATACCTCAAATGATGGGGATGTGAATGTAGAAGTTGTATTGAAGGATGAAACCGTATGGCTCACCCAGAAAGCAATGTCCGGATTGTTTGAAGTAAAGGTACCTGCCATTAGCAAGCATCTGGCAAACATCTATGAAACAGGGGAGTTGAGAAAAGAGTCAACGATTTCCATTTTGGAAACAGTTCAAAAAGAGGGTAATAGGAAGGTCCGCCGGGAAATGGAATTCTACAACCTCGACGCCATTATTGCAGTCGGCTACCGCGTCAACTCCTACCAGGCCACCCAATTCCGCATCTGGGCAACCAAAACCCTGAAAGAATACATCATCAAAGGATTCATACTGGATGACGAACGGCTCAAACAGGGAAAACTATTCGGCAAAGATTATTTCGAAGAACTCCTTGAGCGCATACGTGAGATCCGCGCAAGTGAGCGGCGGTTTTATCAAAAGATCACCGACATCTACGCCCTTGCTGCCGATTATGACAAAAACTCCCCAATAACAAAGGAGTTTTTCGCAACAGTTCAGAACAAACTCCACTGGGCGATCACCGGAAAAACAGCAGCAGAGATCATCTACGATTCGGCAGATGCAACAAAGCTCCACATGGGTCTGACAAACTGAAAGCATGCGCCGGATGGGAAAATAATGAAGTCCGATGTTTCTATTGCTAAAAATTATCTGGGCGAAGCCCACATCAAGGAACTGAACCAGATTATCTCCGCATATCTAGATTTAGCCGAAAACCGTGCACATAGGCAGATCTTGATGAAAATGCAGGACTGGGGTCAATTTCTTCATAGTTTTTTGGAATTATCCAGCTACCCGATATTACAGGATAAAGGTAAAGGTAAGGTTAGCGCACTGGAAGCAAAGCTAAAAGCCGGGCAGGAATACGAAGAATATCGTGTAATACAGGATGAAAATTACATTTCTGATTTTGACAGAGAGGTCTGGCGCATTAGGGAGGGTAAGGGTGACTACTAATAAAAAATTACCTGACAATCAAATTACCGTAAGTAAAAAACTGCAAATACGGAACAATACTATGGAATTTCTGATTTTCACAAAACAGAGCGATAAAAATACTATAGAGGTTCGCATTGAAGATGAAACGGTATGGCTTACTCAAAAGCTGATGAGCGTTCTGTTTGAAAAAGGTCGCAGTACTATAACAGAGCATTTGCAAAACATCTTCGAAACAGGCGAATTAAAAGAGATTTCAGTATGTCGGGATTTCCGACATACTGCCGAAGATGGAAAAGAATATACTACAAAATTCTACAATCTAGATGCCATTATTGCCGTTGGATTTCGGGTCAATTCAGAACGTGCAACCCAATTCCGTCAGTGGGTAATTAATATCTTGCGAGATTTTGCTATTCGCGGTTATGTGCTTGATAATGAACGGTTGAAAAACGGTTCTTTTTTCAATAAGGAATATTTCGACCATTTGCTCGCTGAAATCCGGGAAATCCGGGCAAGTGAGCGTCGCTTTTATCAGAAAATAACCGACATATATGCCACTGCTGTTGATTATAATGTTGAGAGTGAAATTACAAAAACATTCTTCGCGACAGTACAGAATAAATTACATTTTGCCACTCATGGGAACACTGCCACTGAACTGATAATGGAACGAGCAAACAGTAATAATGAACACATGGGTTTAACTACATGGAAAAATGCGCCTCATGGAAAAATCATAAAACCAGATGTATCTATTGCCAAGAATTATCTCTCAAAAAAAGAGATTAAAGCATTAGACCGTATTACTACAATGTACCTTGATTATGCAGAAGACCAGGCAGAACAAAATATTCCAATGACAATGGAAGATTGGTCTAAAAAGATGAATGTGTTTTTAAAATTCAATAATCGTGAACTATTAGATAATCCCGGCAAAGTTGCACAAGAGATAGCAAAAGCATTCGCTGAAAGTGAATTTGGGAAGTACCGCATAGTGCAAGACCGATTATTCGAATCAGATTTTGATAAAATGATAAAAAAATTGGAAGATAACAGCGAAGGAAAAGTGTAATGACTACTAATAAAAAATTACCCGACAATCAAATTACCGTATATCAAGCCCCTGATGGAAAAATCAACATTGAGGTGCTATACGCAAATGAAAACATCTGGCTTCCGCAAAAGCGAATGGCAGAGTTATTCGGATGCAGCATAGGCAATATCTCATTGCACCTAAAAAAAATATATGATGAGAATGAACTTGATGAATCGGCAACTATTGAGGATTACTCAACAGTTCAGATTGAAGGTAATCGCGAAGTTACTCGTACTATAAGGTGTTATTCGCTTGAAGCAATTATCGCAGTGGGATACAGGGTTAACTCAGAACGCGGCACACAGTTCCGTCAATGGGCGATTTCAATTCTTCAACAATATATCCACAAAGGCTTTGCAATGGACAGCGACCGTTTCAAGTATGGTTCACGTTTCAGTGCGCGATATTTCGATGACTTACTCGAAGAGATCCGGGATATTCGTTCCAGTGAGCGGATGTTGTATCAGAAAATTACCGATATTTACGCTACTTCTATTGACTATACACCAAAAGCAGAGGATACAAAACAGTTCTTTGCAACGGTGCAGAATAAACTGCACTTTGCCATTACCGGACAGACCGCTGCGGAAATTGTAGCCGAACGAGCCAGGAGCGACAAACCAAATATGGGATTAACATCATGGCGAAAAGGACCTGACGGTAAAATCATGCCAGGTGATGTTGCCATAGCAAAAAACTATCTGGACAAAACGGAACTTGATCATTTGAACCGTATAGTCACCATGTATCTTGACTATGCAGAATTACAGGCGGTTCGTAATAAGCCAATGTACATGAAAGACTGGATTGAAAAACTGAATGCATTCCTGAAGTTCAGTGAATACGAAATACTCACCAATGCCGGGCAGATCAGTCATGAAGTTGCTCTGGCTCTGGCAAGCAAAGAATACGAAACATTCAAGAAAATTCAGGATGAAAATTACATTTCCGATTTTGACAAAGAGGTACAGCGAATTAGGGAGAGTAAAGTTGACTACAAATAAGATCACCGAATCCGCAATAGAGGAATTAGCGATCGAACTCCTCGAAAAACAGGGATATCGGTACATCTATGCTCCAGACATTGCCCCTGATGGAGAGAACCCTGAAAGAGACTCCTTTGAAGATGTCCTTTTACTAGAACGCCTGCGAAGAGCGGTTGGCAGGATCAACCCAAGTATTCCAGCCAATGCCAGGGAAGATGCCATCAAGCAGATACAGCGCCTTAATTCTCCCGAACTAATCGCCAACAACGAAGCGTTTCACAGGATGCTCACAGAAGGAATAAAGGTAAGCTACCAAAAGGACGGAGCCGACAGAGGCGATATCGTCTGGCTGGTTGATTTTAACAATCCCGAAAACAACGAATTCCTTGTTACAAATCAATTTACTGTCATTGAAAACAACATAAACAAGCGCCCCGATGTGATTCTTTTTGTGAACGGTCTGCCCATGGTTGTTATAGAACTTAAAAACCCTGCCGATGAAAACGCAACAGTAAATTCCGCTTTCAGGCAGATCCAGACCTACAAACAGGCAATACCCGGTCTGTTTACGTACAACTGTTTCATCCTCATCTCAAACGGCCTGGAGGCAAAGGCAGGGACACTCTCTTCTGAATTCAGCCGCTTTATGGCATCAATGCCCTCTAACATAAAAATTCATGTGCGCATTCTTACAAAAGTGACGGTTCAATTATTTTTTATAGACTTTCTTTCGATGACCTACCTTAAGAATAAGTATTCGAAGCATGTCATTCTGTATATCAAAAATGACACGATAATCACCAACGCGTAGTCGAAAATAAGGATCTCCTATTATTTTTGTTACGTCAGAATGATATGGATTTTCACTAAGTTCTGAAACTTTTTTAAAAATTCGTTTTGCAACGGTTTCATCTATTTTTTTAAGTTCCTTTGCTGCTGATCCTGACCAGATTATTTGAAATATCATCAAAATCCCATTTCTTCAGCAAGCTTTTCATGTGTAATGTATTTGCCGCTCTTGATCTCTTTTATTGCGGATTCAATCTCTTTTTTTGTTTCTGCATTGAGTTCGTGAACGTCCTCAATAAGCCGCTCTAAAACATCGTTATAAGTTTCCCTTTCAAAGAGTTTCATTTGCGTTAATATCGATTTGATATCTTCTTTTATTTGGATTGTTGTAACCATGATTGTACTTTTTCTTTCAATTTATTTATAGGTAACTATAGTCCTCTATATGATACTATAGCATGTTTTTTTTATGAGCTATAGTATCGCCTGAATTGAACACTGAAATTGAGCAACCAGCAAAAATGCAAACCATTGAGCATCCTTGAAGCCGCCTGATACCGGCATGTCCTGGAAGAAGCGGCGGGGCTGGGTGATGACGCTGCGGGCGGTGGGAGGTAGTTTTTCAGGAAGGATTTGGTGGGGGACATTTTTATGGAGCATTGTTGCTTGTGGTTTAAAAGTTTATAATATTTTGTCAAAAATCTTAAGTATGTATGGTTGATAATTTTCCCACATTAAAAGCCCTTCTTATGACAGAATTACGTGATAAACCTGGATTTTACGTGGTTTAAACGGCTCCACTTTGTTTCGACCCAAATTTTCAATAACAGCAATGGGGGGAGTTCCGTGAGAAACAAATAAATACATTTAATAATATGTGGGATTGTACGTGATAGATATACCTTTGAAAAATGTAACATTAAACGTCGATGAAGATTTATACGATAAATACAGGAAGTTTTATAAGAAAAAGGGCTGGATAATATCCAGGCAGTTCGAAATCATGATGGAAGAGCAGATGAAGGCGAAAAAGAATCAGTGATAATTATGACAAATACCCAACAACAATCCATGCCAAATTTCACAGCAATAGATTTGTTCTGCGGTTGTGGAGCAGTTACGCAAGGGCTTAAGGGTATTTTTGAAGTTATTGTCGCAGTAGATAACAATCCGTATGCTTCTGAATCATACCGTGTCAATCATCCGGAGGTAAATTTCTTTGAAGAAGACATCACTCAATTGGATGTCTCAAAAATTCTTCGAGTTGTTGGCAATCAGAGCATAGACCTTATGGTGGTATGTGCTCCCTGCCAACCGTTCAGTAGTCAGAATCATACAAAAAACACTGACGACAGAGTGAATCTAATACTTCAGGCATGTCGTTTCGCAAAAGTCTTAAAACCCAGATTGATTTTATTTGAAAATGTTAAAGGAATTATTGCATCAAAGCATTCCAGTATTACTCAGAAACTTAAAATTGATTTGAAAAAACTTGGTTATAATCATTGGCTCGGCCCTCTCAGCGTTGATGCTGCAGATTACGGAGTACCACAACGTAGGAAGAGATTCATAATGGTAGTTTCACGTGAAAAAAATGCACTACCCACATTTCCCAATCCGACCTCGCCAGAAGGCAAGCGCATTAAAGTAGAAGATGCAATCGGTGATCTACCGCCTCTATCATCCGGAGAAAGAAGTGATAATGATCCACTCCATTTTGCCCGAAAACACAAACCTATCGCCCTAAGGCGGTTTGCACATATCAAAAAAGATGGCGGATCACGATTTGACCTGCCTACGAATCTGGTTTTGGATTGTCATAAAGAACATAAAGGTCATCCGGATGTATATGGCCGAATGACATGGAATGCTGTCGCCCCCACTTTGACTACTGGATGCACGGATATGACACGCGGGAGATTCCTGCATCCACGCGATGATAGAGCAATCACTCTTAGAGAGGCCGCGAGACTTCAGACATTTCCCGATAATTATATATTCAAGGGTTGTCCGCAAGAGATTGCACGGCAGATAGGTAATGCAGTACCGGTAGAGTTTGTTCGGACTATCGGACATACGATGGGCGAATCCCTAAAGGAACAAAAATGGAGTGACTAGATGGCGAAAATTCGGGTCCGGGCAAGGGCCGTTGACATGCTTGGTCGCCAGCAGATTGCGGGTATTCCGACTGCATTACACGAGATTTTGAAAAATGCGCATGATGCTTATGCAGATTATGCGGAGGTGGATTACTTCCGGTCGGACGCATCGTTGCTCATAAGGGACGATGGCACCGGAATGACCAAGGATGAATTCGAACTGAGGTGGCTTACAATAGGTACGGAAAGCAAACTGGGAACAAGTGGAATACTTCCACCTTATTGTGACCCGAATAAACCCTTAAGATCAATTCTTGGCGAAAAGGGCATCGGCAGACTTGCAATTGCTGCAATCGGTAAACAGGTTTTGGTCCTTACCAGAGCGGAGCGAGATGATGTTCTTCATAATATAGTGGCATGCTTTATACATTGGGGATTGTTTGAAATTCCAGGTCTTGACCTGAGCGAAATCGAAATACCGGTTGAGACATGGTCTGGAAATGGTTTGCCCGATGGCAGATTCGTCGAAACATTGATTGAGAGTGTTCGTAAAAATGTAAATACACTTGGAAATAAAATTCCCGACGCAACACGTAGTTCAATTCTTCATGATTTGCAAAGCACCAAAATCGCTCCTGATGTACTTTGTCAACGATTGGGGGGACTTTCGCTCGCAAATGGTCGGGGAACCCATTTCTTCATCCACCCCGTAGACCCCATCCTCGAAACAGATATAGATGGAGGCGGCAATACAGAATTATTCGCTCCATCACTGAAGAAAAACCTCATAGGGTTCTGCAACACCATGACCCCTGACGCACCAGTTCCTGCCGTACGCATCGCTTTCCGCGATCATCGAGTCGACGGCAGCATCCACGACCTTCTCGACCCGGATATAGAGTTCTTCACAACCGATGATTTTAGATCGGCCGATCACCAATTCGAAGGCAAATTCGATGAATTCGGACAATTCGACGGTACAATTTCAATTTACGGCGGGAAACCAATAAAATACGTCCTCCCTTGGAACGGAGCAAGAGGGAAACCGACAACCTGCGGACCGTTTCTGCTGAAAATGGCATATGTGCAGGGAAGGGCGAGCGAAACCCGTCTCCCTCTGGAGATTTTTGGGGCAATCACACAAAAGCTGGATCAGATTGGCGGAGTTTACGTATACCGCGACGGAATTCGAATTCTACCCTATGGCAATTCAGACTATGACTGGCTGGGCATAGAACGCCGCCGCAACAAGGCAGCAAAGGATTACTTTTTCAGTTATAGACGCATATTCGGGGTAGTCGAGATAAGAAAAGAAGCGAACCCCCGCCTCATCGAGAAAGCAGGTCGCGAGGGGTTCATGGAAAATGCGGCTTACCATCAGGTTCGAGAGTTGGTACAAAATTTTCTCATCGAAGTCGTCCGCGAATATTTCCGCAAAGGGAGTGAACTCGCAGGCGATTTTTGGCGAGTTAAGAATGAGCTTGATAGACAGGATAAGCTTCTAAAAAAACGCAAGGATCGGATATCGTATAGGAAACAAAAATTCGCTTCTGAACTCGGTAACTTTTTCCAGAAAATTGAGAACTTCGACCCAATTAACGAAGCGCATAATACCAAAGACAGCATTGAGGCGGAGCTCAAAGCAATTGATGTAATGAGCGAAGACAATCCCGAAGAAGCCGGGAGACAACTTCTCAAGACTGAGACAGAGTTTCGATCGGAAATGGCAGATATTCGCACGCGATACTCCATCACCCGACCACGGGGTATAGGACTCACAAAGAACCAGAAGGATAACTGGGATGCTTACCTGAAAGAGTCCGAAGAACTGGAAAAGAAACAGTTCGAACCGTTGGAAGCGCATCTGCGAGTCGAAATAAATAAATCATTTGCATCATTATCCATTTCCGTCGACAAACGACGGCGAATAGACCAGAGGCTGCAAGAAATAAAAAAAAGGACTGAAAGCGACGTAAAGCGCACGAGAAGGGAAACCACCGAAGAAGCGAAAAACCTCCAAGACCAAGTTCTAACCGAAGTAAAAGAACACATAGCGAACCTGCAAACCACTGTGAACGGAACCCTAGTCGAATTCGAGCAGACTGACATTTCAGCACTGTCAGACACCGAACTAGAGAAATACCAGACTGAACTCGCGCTCAAACTGGATTTCGCATCAGCAAAGGAGATTAAAGCACTGGAAAGCGTCCGGGACCAGATTATCATGCTCAGCGAAGCGCTGGCAAACGACGAATCCATCACGGATGTGACCACCGCTTTAGAAGAACGTGCGGACACATTTAAAAACCAAGTCGATCAATATGCCGAACTGGCCCAGCTTGGGACTGCGATCGGCATCGTGCAACATGAGTTCTCAAGCACAGTCAAGTTGATGCATGATCATATAAAACAATTACGGGCTTGGGCCGCTACAAATCCGCAACTCGATGAGATATATCGGAATATCCGATATAACTTCGAACATCTCGACGAATACATGAACGTGTTCAGGCCATTCAACAGACGTCTCCACCGCCATAAAATCGACATACCTGGGCAGGAGATCCGATACTACCTGCAAAGACTATTTGAAGACCGATTGACACGCCACAACATAACAATCAAAGCCACGCGAAATTTTGACAATGTCACGATACACACATATCCATCAACAATCTACCCGTGCTTCGTGAACATAGTCGACAACGCTATTTACTGGATCACCAAGGATGCAGAAGGAAGGCCACGAGTCAGCGGCGGCAAGAAAGAAATTCAACTAGATGCGGATGCTGACGGGCTGCTCGTCAGCAACTCAGGACCAGGCATAAAAAGAAGAATCGCCGATCGGATTTTCGAATTCGGTTATTCATGGAAGAAAAACGGAAGAGGAATGGGGCTGTACATCTCCCGTGAAATCCTAAGAAGAGAGGGTTTAGACCTCGTTCTGGAAAAAAGCGGCGAGAATGCGAGACCGATATTTAGGATTGTGTTCGGGCCAGCAGAAGAAAGGGAGGGAAATGATGATTAGTTTCGACGATATGTGTCAGGACGCGGTCAAACGATTCATCCAAACCGTCGCCATCATCGACGACGAGGCAACATACAAAAAGACTTCGCCATTTTTGGAGGACAACGATGAAACGAAGACGGCACAACCTCCAGTTACTGGTCTCATGACGGGCAGCAGGGATGCAAATGCTCCAGTGACCAACGGAGAACCAACCGAAAAGGGATCACAAGACGATCATGATAGTCCCAGTCAGCTTGATGCGAAGGTGGTAATCAATGCTTTTGCGGATATGGGCATTGCATGCTGTATCCAGTGTCCAAAACATGAAAAAGACCCAGAGGGACGAGCAGTTAAATTGGCGGCATCGGTTGACGTCTTTGTCATTGATTGGGTTCTTGATAAAGATAATAGGTCGCTTCCTCGCGATATCATTAAAAGGATACTGGAAGAAGATAAAAGCAAAGGCGGTCGAATGCGCCTCATAGTTGTTTACACATCCCATAACTTTGTCAAAGAAATGCTGAAGGACCTAAAAGAAGACGCTGACAACGTATACGAAGACGTTCTGGTGATGGAAGAAAAGCACCTCCTCATAAAAGGTGATAGTCTTCGAATTGTTTTTCTCAACAAAGAAACAACAGTGGATCCACCAAGAAAAGATCGAGTAGTTCCCTTCAACCAATTGCCCACTCATATTATTTTCGAATATACCGAATTGATGAAAGGCGTTATCCCTGGGGCGACACTGCACGGCATCGCCGCCATGAGAGAAAATACACATAAACTGCTCTCGACATTAAACAGCAATCTGGACGGTGCCTACTGCTTGCATCGTGCATTAATCCCGGAACCTTCTGACAGTGTTGATTTTGCCATGAACCTGATAACAAACGAAATCGAGACTGTTATTCAATCGGACATCCAGGCGCGCCAGTTTGTCGATCGAAAAGGAATCAATCCTTGGTTGAACAACATTTCTTATGATGAACTTCCAAAAGAGACAGTGCAACAATGGTTGGATAAAGGAGGGATTTCGAAGAAAAATGGAAAGAAATTCGTGAAAGCACTCTATAGAGATAACCAAACTGAAGGACTCAAGGGATGTAGGGAATTGTCTCGTCTGCAGTGTACCACTCGAGATATGGCGGGTCGCTTGTACTACTCAACTTTTCAGAAGCCAACCCTCCAACTAGGCACTATCCTAAAAACATCAAAAAATGATGCCGATAAATGGTTCCTATGCATCACGCCAGTCTGCGATTGTGTTCGTTTGAAGGAAGAAACGAATTTTCTCTTTTTAACGCTCTATTCGGGAAATATAGACAACGCTGATATCATCATTAAAATCCAAGATGGAACGTTTGAGCCCCTTATAGTAAAGAATAAGAAATTGAGGACATTAACAATACCGTTCAAACCAACAAACGACAGTGGTCGCATTCATGCATATCGCTGGCGAAAAGAATGGCGCATTAAATCCTCTGGCGGCACCAGTTATCAATGGGTCGGCGAACTCCGTTATCCAAAGGCTCTCGATATTGTCCATTATGTTGCGGCAAATACATCCAGGGTGGGTGTCGACGACTTTGAATGGCTCCGTCAACAAGCAACTTTAAAAAATTAGAAGAAATGTCGGTTGATAAAAATATGGCGGATATGTATTCAAATGAAAAGCGCTCCGAAATAATGTCCAAAGTCAGGAGTAAGAACACAAAGATTGAACTGGAAGTAAGAAAAGCATTATGGGCCAGAGGGGTTCGATATCGTATTCACAATTCGAACATTCCCGGCACTCCCGACATATCCTCTAAGAAAAATAAGGTCGCTGTATTTCTTGACGGATGCTTCTGGCACGGCTGTAAGAAGCATGGTTCGATTCCGAAAACAAACACTAAGTTCTGGAAAGATAAAATTAACGAGAATATCAAAAGGAGAGAAAAAGTAAAGGCAGAGTTGAAAAAGGAGGGCTTTACCGTATTAGAATATTACGAATGTGATTTAAGAAAGAATATGGCTGGCATAATCGATGAAATAACACAATATTTTAGATCTTGAGCACTATGACGAAACTACCCTTAATGAAAGGATCCTTACCCCTACCCCATCTCAATTAATATAATTCACACTACCCCTGTCAAATACCTCCACCAGCTCTATCCTAAATTCCTTCGGTCTCCAGTCAAAATCAGGATATGCCCGGCCAAGGATAAATCGTGTCGGATCCTGTGCCAATTGCGTCGCCAACTGCAATTCCACTATCACCGTTCTTGAGATATCGAACACCATCTGCCTCACCAACTGCTCATCCAGGTATCCCGGTGAGTGAATATACTCGTGCATAAGCACATGTACGGCAAACGGCTTGAACAGTCCAGGTCTTGTCTCTTTTTGATCCTCCCATGGGGGATCTTGTTCATCATAATGAAATTGGAACCCACAGTAAAAATAGCCTCTCCACACATTAAACAATACATTTAAAACACATTAAAACTATTAGTCATCAGTAGAAAATCGCATGACGATACCAACTAAAAAGGATGGTGACAATATATGGTAATAGGTGTGATAATGGTCAATGTTGTACCAGGCCAGGAGAAGGCTGCATACAACCAACTTATGAATGTCAATGGCATCAAGGAAATATACCACGTGTTCGGTGAATATGATTTTATAGTCATCAGCGAAGTAGAAGGCTTGAGCACATTGAACAAACTGGTAGATACAATACGTGAGAGCGAGAACGTCACCGCCACCCAGACAGTCGTAGGCGCAGAACTTTGATGCATATCGTTTTTCAGTAAAATATAATAAATAAATAATTTAATATTTAATAACTGCCATACTGTAGGTCATTTAAAGATGGATGTCAATTTTTCATTTACAGAGGGGATGAATTAGTGACAGTACCAATAGCTGAAGAGCTTGCAAAAAAACAACGTGCCATAAGTATCGCAGAATTCTTTGAAAAGAACAGGCAAATACTGGGTTTTGACTCCGCACCCCGCAGCCTGCTCACCGCAGTCAAGGAAGGTGTGGACAATTCCCTTGACGCATGCGAAGAAGCAGGGATACTGCCTGACATCATGGTCAGTATAGAAGATGCTGGCGGCGATAATGTTGCTATTATAATAGAGGACAATGGTCCTGGCATAGTCAAGGAACAGATACCCAGTACATTTGCTAAGCTACTGTATGGCTCCCGCTTCCATGCCATCAAGCAGAGCAGGGGACAGCAAGGTATAGGCATATCAGCCGCAGTCCTGTACAGCCAGCTCACCACAGGTAAGCCCACACGCATCATATCCAAGATAGACAGGGACAAACCTGCCCATTATTACGAACTTGTCATAAATACCAGCACCAACGAGCCAGAGATACTTGGGGACAGGGTAGTGGACTGGGACAGACCCAGAGGCACCCGTGTTGAGATGGAGATGAAAGCCTCGTATGTGAAGGGACGACGGCAGAGCGTGCTGGAATACTTGAAAAGCACAGCCATCGTCAACACCCATGCCAGGCTTACCCTGGTGGAACCGGACGGCAATACTATAATATTCGAGCGTGCAGTGGACACCCTGCCCAAACCGGCAGAGGAGATCCTGCCCCACCCCGAGGGGATCGAACTGGGCACGCTTATCAAGATGCTGCGCTACACAGATCGGCAGAAACTCGCCCCATTTTTAAGATACAGCTTTTCCCGCATAGGCCTGCAGACCGCAGAGGAAATATGCAAAGCTGCACATCTTGACACTGAAACCGATCCCCATTCCATTGAACTGGAAGATGCAAAAAAACTCCTGGATGCCTTTACGAAAGTCAAGATCATGGCACCACCCACAGAATGTCTGTCCCCCATCACCGAGTCACTCATCTACAAGGGGCTTGAAAAAGAGTTCAGCGTGGATTTTATAGCTACTGTCAGCCGGTCAGCGTCGGTGCACACAGGCCATCCCTTTCTGGTAGAGGCAGGCATTTCCTACGGCGGCAGCCTTGGGAAAGAGGACCGGGTACACATATTAAGATTTGCCAACCGGGTGCCTCTGCTCTACCAGCAGGGCGGTTGTGCCATCACCCATGCAGTCGAGAACATCAGGTGGAAGAACTACTCCCTGAACCAGCCCGGCGGCGGTCTTCCCACAGGTCCGGCCGTGTTCGTAGTGCATGTTGCCTCTACTCATATACCATTCACTTCAGAGAGCAAGGATGCTGTGGCAGACGTCCCAGAGATCATGAACGAGGTCGAACTGGCACTGAAGGACGTGGCCCGCAAGCTCAAAACCTTCCTGTCAAAACAGCAGCACCTGTCCAAGCGCAGGGAAAAGGAAGAGATCATAAAGAAAATACTGCCCAGAATAGCTGACAAAGTATCCACAATACTGGACAGGCCAATCCCTGATATCACCCCGGTAGTGGCAAAGGTCATGGGCAACCTGCTGGTGTATCGCAGTATCTCACACAACGGGGACGGTGTGCAGGTGAATATCACTGTAAAGAACTACAGCGGCGCTTCAATGGCATTTGCGCTGCACGATACCCACCAGTATCCGGTAAGGGATGCCGACCCTGAACCAAAGGTCATATCACTGGGTAATGATAGCGATCATATCTGGAGACTTGACGTAAAACCTGGAAGCAGCATGAACATCACGTACAACATGCCTTTCGTATCCGATGAAGAGGCCACCTCACTACCAGACCTTATCGTGGAAGGCGTGGATGAAGGAATGGTCAACGGCGCCAAAGCCGTAAGGGGGTATGTGGATGAATAACCTGCGAGAGGAACGGGATAAGCTGGCAAAGGAGGCCCTGCTGGGTATAGTGGGATCATTTTACAAGCAGTTTGAGGACCAGGCAGTACCCAATATCGTGCTGCCTACACGTACCAAGGCCAACATCGAGTATAATAATAACAGCGAAGTTTGGGTGTACGGCAACAGCACAAGCACGCGCAGTGCCAAAACAGTCAAGGGTGCAAACCAGATATTGAAAATGTCCTATACTGCAGAGATGCTCATCAAGGAGCACCTGGAGAACAACAGGGGTTCTACACTGAGGGAGTTGTATTACATTTCAGAGAACTGGGACATAGCCAAGTTCAGGGAACAGCCGGAAAGCGACCGCATGATAGAAGACCTGGAGATCATCACTGCAATGCAGAGGGAGGATTTCCACATGAGGCCCGAAGAGGACGGTGCCACCATGTTCGGGTCGATCAGGCTCAAGGAGACCACCACGCGGGGCGAGCGCATCATCCACTGCCGGGACGATGTGGGTGAGGGTGGCTACCAGATACCCTTCAATGTTGACAATATCGAGTTCCTTGATCACGATGCCAAATTTGTGGTAGCCATTGAGACCGGCGGTATGATGGCCCGCTTGATCGAGAACGGGTTTGATGAAGATTATAATGCCGTACTGGTGCACCTTAAAGGGCAGCCCGCCCGAAGCACACGACGCATCCTGAAACGGCTTAGTGAGGAACTGGGCCTACCTATACTGGTATTCACTGATGGCGACCCCTGGAGTTACAGGATATTTGCAAGCGTTGCCTACGGTGCCATCAAGAGCGCACACCTGTCCGAGTACCTGGCTGCTCCGGCAGCGCAGTTCATAGGCGTGCAGCCAAGTGACATAGTTGATTACGACCTGTCCACTGACAAGCTTACAGAACAGGATATAAAGGCACTGCGAAGCGAACTGTCAGACCCCAGGTTCGATTCCGAATACTGGAAGACCCAAATTAAGCTCCAGCTTGATATCGGCAAGAAGGCAGAACAACAGGCTTTTGCAGGCAAGGGTCTGGATTTCGTGACCCAGCGGTACCTACCCGACCGGCTAACCGAAATGGGTATAATTTGAATAATTTTTCCGGAGAACATTGATGACCGACAAGAAATACGATGCAGGTAAGATACAGGTTTTAGAAGGGCTGGAGGCGGTGCGCAAGCGCCCAAGTATGTATATCGGGAGTACGGATTACCGGGGGCTTCACCACCTGGTATATGAAGTGGTGGATAATAGTATTGATGAAGCTCTGGCCGGATACTGCACAAACATCGATGTCACCATTAACAGGGACAATTCCGTGACCGTACAGGATGACGGCAGAGGCATCCCTGTGGATATTCATGAGAAATACAACAAATCAGCCCTTGAAGTGGTCATGACAATGCTTCACGCAGGGGGCAAGTTCGATACAGAGTCGTACAAGGTATCTGGCGGCCTGCATGGTGTGGGCGTGTCAGTGGTCAATGCCCTGTCCGAATGGATGGAGGCCGAGGTGTACCGCAATGGCAATATCTATTTCCAGAGGTACCAGCGCGGCAAGTCCATGAAAGATGTTGAGGTACGGGGTACTTCAGAACTGACAGGTACAAAAATGACCTTCAAGCCCGATTACGAGGTATTCGAGGTTGTTGACATAAGTTTTGAGACTATCTCCAAACGCCTGCGTGAAATGGCATTCCTGAACAGGGGCGTTAAGATCAAGATCAAAGATGAGCGCACCGGGGACGAGAAATTATTCCATTACGAAGGCGGTATCGTGGCTTTTGTGGAGCACCTGAACAAGAATAAGACCACATTGCACCAGCCGCCCATATATTTCCAGAAGTCCCGCAACAATACTCAGGTAGAGATTGCAATCCAGTATAATGACAGTTATACAGAGACCGTGTTTACTTTTGCCAATAATATCAACACCCATGAGGGGGGCACGCATCTTAGCGGTTTCAAGGCGGCCCTGACCAGGACAGCCAATGATTATGCCAAAGAGCATGGTCTGGTCAAGGGTGCGGCCAAGCTTTCGGGTGAGGATATACGGGAAGGGCTGACAGCCATTATCAGTGTCAAGTTAACCAACCCCCAGTTCGAGGGGCAGACCAAGACCAAGCTGGGCAACAGCGAGGTCAAGGGCATTGTGGAGACCCTGGTGGGGGAGGGGCTGGGTGAGTTCCTGGAAGAGCATCCAAAGGAAGCAGAGAATATCATCAGCAAATCGGTGCTGGCGGCCCAGGCCAGGGAAGCCGCACGCAAGGCCCGCGAACTGACCAGGCGCAAAAGCGCCCTTGAGATATCCTCACTGCCAGGTAAACTGGCCGACTGCAGCGAAAAGGATGCATCAAAATGTGAACTCTACCTTGTAGAGGGCGACAGTGCAGGCGGTTCTGCCAAGCAGGGCAGAAGCCGTAATTTCCAGGCCATTCTGCCGCTTAGAGGTAAGATAATCAACGTCCAGAAGGCCAGGCTGAACAAGATACTCAATAACCTTGAGATACGTGCTCTTATAACTGCTATAGGCACGGGCCTGGGCGATGATTTTGATATCGGTAAGGCCAGGTACCACAAGATAATCATTATGACAGATGCCGATGTGGACGGTGCCCACATCAGGACACTGCTGCTTACTTTTTTCTACCAGTACATGCGCCCGCTTATCGAGATAGGATATGTGTACATAGCACAGCCGCCTCTGTACCGTATAAAGAAGGGGAAGGCCACACATTATGTTTACAACGATGCCCAGCTTGAAGAGAAAATGGAAGAGTTGGGCGGCAGCCATGGGGTCGGTATCCAGCGTTTCAAGGGTTTGGGTGAGATGAACCCTGACCAGTTGTGGGATACCACCATGGACCCGGATACCAGGACATTGGTGCAGGTCATGCTTGAGAATGCTATGGAAGCGGATGAGATATTCACAATTCTTATGGGTGATAAGGTGGAGCCCAGACGGCTGTTTATCGAGCAGCATGCCAGGGAGGTGAAGAACCTTGACATCTGAACACCCGGATGAGCGGGAGGATATAGAAGAACCAGGCATAGAAGAACCAGGCATAGAAGAACCAGGCATAGAAGAACCAGGCATGGAAGAAGAGGTCAAAGGCGAAGATGAGCCTACTGAGAATATTGTCCCCGTTAATATCGAGGACGAGATGAAGACCTCGTATATCGATTATTCCATGAGCGTTATCGTGGGACGGGCACTGCCTGACGTGCGCGACGGCCTGAAACCCGTACACCGTCGCATCCTGTACGGTATGCAGGATCAGGGCATGACCCATGACAAGCCATACAAGAAATCTGCCAGGATAGTGGGTGATGTCATGGGTAAGTACCACCCCCACGGCGACGCTGCCATCTACGACACTATGGTGAGGCTGGCACAGGATTTCAATATGCGATATACCCTGGCCGACGGCCAGGGGAACTTTGGTTCCATTGACGGTGATGCCGCGGCTGCCATGCGTTATACCGAGGTGCGCATGGACCGCATCACTGAAGAAATGCTTGCCGATATCGACAAGGGTACAGTGGACTTTGTGCCCAACTATGACGGCAGCATGAAAGAACCGGTAGTACTGCCGTCAAAATTCCCAAATTTGCTTATTAACGGCAGTACAGGTATTGCCGTGGGTATGGCTACCAACATGCCGCCCCACAATATCTCAGAGATCATAGATGCCGTGACCATGACCATTGACAACCCTGACGTTGAGCTCCAGGAACTGATGGGTGTTGTCAAGGGGCCGGATTTCCCGACAGGTGCCTACATCTTCGGCAGCTCAGGCTTCCACAGTGCATATAAGACCGGGCGAGGTATCGTAAAAATACGTGCAAAGACCTCTGTAGAGGAGCATAAGAACAAGGAGAGCATCATCATCGATGAGATGCCCTACCAGGTGAACAAGGCCAAGCTTATAGAGTCCATAGCAGCACTTGTCAGGGATAAGAAGATATCAGGCATCTCAGATTTGCGGGACGAGTCTGACAAAGACGGCATCAGGGTCGTAATGGAACTGAGCCGCGGCACCAATGCTGATGTAGTGCTGAACCAGTTATTCAAACATACCCAGATGGAATCCACCTTTGGTATCATCAACCTGGCACTGGTGGACGGCCAGCCCCAGGTGCTCACCCTAAAGCAGCTTATCCAGCATTTTATAGACCACCGCGTGGAGGTCGTCTCCCGCCGCAGCCAGTTCGAACTTGAAAAGGCAAAAAAGCGTGCCCATATACTTGAGGGGCTCCAGATAGCGCTGGACCACATCGACCAGGTCATAGCCTTGATCCGTGCAAGCAAGACCGTGGAAGAAGCCCGAAACGGGCTTATGGCTAATTTTGAACTTAGTGAAGAGCAGGCAAAAGCCATCCTTGATATGAGGCTGCAAAAACTCACAGGTCTTGAGCGGGAAAAGATAGACAATGAGCATAAGGAGTTGATGGAAACCATCAAATGGCTGCTTGAGTTGCTGGCAAACCGTAACAAGATACTTAATGTCATAAAAGAGGAGTTAACCTCCATAAGGGACAAATACGGGGACGCCAGGCGCACCCAGATAATTGAAGGCGGCGTGGACCTGGAAGATGAGGACCTGATACCTGTGGAGGATGTGGTAGTTACTATCTCCAACAGCGGGTATATCAAGCGTATGCCTGTGGATACATACAGGCAGCAAAGGCGGGGCGGCAGGGGTGTCATAGGCATGGACACCAAGGAAGCCGATTTCGTGGAGGACCTGTTCCTGGCCTCAACCCATGATTACATCCTGTTCTTCACAGATACGGGCCGGGTTTACTGGAAAAAGGTCTATGAGATACCTGATGCATCCAGGCAGAGCCGTGGCAAGGCTATAATCAATCTCATTGAGGTGGACAGCGGGGAGAGGATCACTGCCCAGATACCTGTTAAGACATTTGAAAGCGGCCAGTACATCATCAAGGCCACCAGGTTCGGAGTAGTCAAGAAGACAGAACTGTCTGCTTTCAGGAACCCCAGGCGGGGTGGAATAATAGCCATTACCCTTGATGAAGGTGATGAACTTGAGAAAGTTAAGCTTACTGACGGCACCAAGGACATTATCATTGGCAGCCGTCATGGTAAAGCCATACGTTTCTCTGAGACTGATGTGCGGCCTACCGGAAGGGGGGGCCGTGGCGTTAGAGGCATCAGGCTTGTGGGTGATGATTACGTGGTAGGAATGGACATCGTAAGTGACGATGCTACCCTGCTTACGATCACCGAGAACGGTTTTGGTAAGCGTACCAGGTTTGATGAATACAGGAAATTGAACCGGGCGGGCCAGGGTGTAATAACCATAATTTCCAGTATCCGCAACGGTCTTGTCGTGGATGTTAAGGCCATTAATGAATCGGATGAACTAATGATAACAACATCGGACGGTATCATTATCAGGGTGCCTGTATCTGATATCAGGGTGCAGGGACGAAATACCCAGGGTGTCAAGATAATGAATGTCAAACCTGGAGATAAAGTAATGGCAGTGGCCAGGGTCGTTGGCGAGGATAGCGGAATTGGAAAAGATAATATATAATAACAACGTAAATATATTACAATATTATAAGAATTTTACAAGAATTCTTGAATTCAGAGGGGATGAACTGAATGGAAGAATTAGTCGAGATACCATTTACTTATGACTATTTACCTGTGGGTCAGGATGCACAGGATATTTATGAAGAGCCTGTTGAGATACTGGTGAACCTTGTCCGTGAAGGGGAGATAAACCCCTGGAACATTGATATAGTAGAAATAACTGATAAGTTCCTGCACCATATTGAAGAACTGGAGCGTATGGATCTAAGGATATCTGGCAGGACACTCCATTATGCAGCTATACTGCTGCGCATGAAGTCCAATATCCTGGTAGAGGAACCTGTTATTGAGGATGATTCATGGGTCGATGATCTGGACTTTTTTGATGTGAACGATTATCCTGTACCCAAACCACCTGTGAGGCGCCATTCCCAGCGCTCGGTCACACTGGATGAACTGATACTTGAGCTGGAGAAAGCAGAAGTGGTTGAACGGCGAAAGACCATCCGTAAAAAAGCGAGGGAAACCATCGAACTGGCCCGGCCGACCACAGAACAGGTACTGGGTATCGCCCATGAGGAGGATATCGAAGGCAGGTTGGATTCAATGAGGGAAACACTTAGCAGCATCCTGGAAGACAGGACATATATCGCGCTTAGTGAACTGCTGTCCGGGGACCGTTCAAATAAACTGATGACCTATATTTCACTACTGTTTCTTGCAACAAATAAGGAGATATGGCTTGAACAGGAAGAACTATTCGGTGAGTTATATATCAGGTATCCTGATTCACCGGGGGTATGTTCATAGGGGACCGTGAGATAATTGAGGCTGCATTATTTGCTGCCGGCGGACCGGTAGATCTTGCCACATTAAAGGAACTGGTAAGTAAAAAGAAAAAAACCCGTGCTATTGTGCTCTCACTCATACAGGAATACAAAGAGCGGCAATCAGGACTGGATATCATTGAGGTGGAAGGCAAGTACGTTATGCAGGTCAAACCTGAATATGCAGACCAGGTCAGGAGTGTGGCCCCGAAGGAACTGCCATCCCCTGTGCTCAGGACCCTTTCCATGATAGCCTACCACCAGCCACTGCTCCAGAGCGACCTGGTAGAGAAACGCGGCAATGCCACCTATGACCATGTAAAGGAACTGGAGGCCAGGGGACTGATAAGCAGGAGCCCGGAAGGGAGGAGCCGGATACTTACCACCACACAGGGATTTGCCGAATATTTCGGGCTAAGATCCAGTGATCCTGAGTATATCAAACAGAAGATCATCGAGCTGGTATCCGAGCAAGGGCAGACCGGGCTTGACAAGTGGCTGGGTGTGAAGCCCACCGTAGGTGTTACAATGGGATATCTGTCCCTTATGTTCTTGCTGGGTATTGATAATTTCAAGGTTGTGGAGCCGTATAAACCCACAGAGAAAGAGATCCTGCGAATAAAAGACGTGAGCAAGCTGGTAATCTCAAAAGGATACGGGGAGAAGGTTGCCGAATACTTTAATGGAGAGATCATAGAGGTGCAGGCTGTTACTTTCGATGACCTGCTTGAGACCATAGAAAAACTCTCACCTCTTGGCAATAAGGGCAAGGTAAAAGCAGCAGTTGAAAAGGTAAGCGAATTAAAGGAACAATATTTATCTAAAACCCCTGGCATTACTACCAGGGTGAAGCCTGCTACCGATATGGTGGCCCGGCTCATCACCGATATGAAGCTCAACGTATCTGCCGGCGGGCTGCTGGTAGCCCCTGACTATGGATCATCGAGCGAGGGAGTGGATATATCATCAGGTGCGGATATACTGGTGCCAACACACCAGAATGCCGCAGATGATATTATTAAGCGTGTATGCCAGCGCTATGATGCAATTATTAACGGGATTGCCAGCGGAACTTCTAACGGGATTACTAACGAGACTGATAACGGAACTGCTAACGGGATTGCTAACGAGACTGACAACGGGACTACCAACGGGACTGACAATGGGATTGCTGAAAAGGATTTTAAGGTCTGATCATTATTAGTACTGGATATAATATGGCTGATCATGATGTAATAGTGGTGGGTGGCGGTATTAGCGGCCTGATGTCTGCTATGACGCTTTCAAAACATGGGAAAAAGGTACTTGTCCTGGAAAAACGTAGTTATGTGGGTGGAAACTGCAATAGTTACGATGTAAATGGATTCCAGGTGGACACGGGTGTCCATGCGATAACCCACCTGCGGGTCGGGCCGCTGCGCCGTCTTATTGATGCATATTTCGATTATACCCCCATGTTCCTTGATCACGGGGCTTATCACGTCAGGACTCCAAATAGATTGTCAAAGATACCGTCCAACTTAAAGGAGTTTGCCACATTCGATGTCCTGCCAAAAATGGACCGGTTGCTGCTCAGCCAGTCCATTACAAAGGCTTTTACACAGTCTACGCTTGGGTCTGACCTTAGCAACCAGTCAGTATATGATTACTTGCCTGGTGGACTTTCAGAGGATTCACTGGATTTTATCAATGCTATGTGTTACTCATTATCTGGTAAGTCCATGTATGAGACCTCAGTGCATAGGGTGCTGACTGGCAGTGGTTATATGCGGGATAGTGTGCCTGAGAAATTCCTTGAGGATGAAGAAATCGCCAAATCCTATCTGGCCCTACTTGCAAATCATCTTACTGTGAGCCAGTTGAAAGGACACCTATCGATCCTGAGCAGGCTTGGAAATAATGACATTGGGTATTCCCAGGCATATCCACGCAGGGGTCTCAAGGCGTTTTTGAATGCAGTTTTATTTTCCATGCACGATTCTGTTCAAATAAAGACTTCATCCAGGGTGACAGGAATAAATACCACAGGAGGGGTCGTAAAGGAAGTGGTCACCCCTGATGAGACTTATCAGGCTGATGTTGTGGTATTCACAGGCTTTGCAAAAGACCTGCCTGCACTTACGGATAATCTGCCATCACCATATATACAGGATATTGACCGGATCGTGCAGACCCATAGTATGACAATATGGCTGGGTCTTGATACAAAGTTACCTGAGTTCGACTACACTGGCTCAGAGGTATGGTTCAAGCGCAGGGCTTTCTGGGCCATGCCAATTAGCAACTATGACAAATCACTGGCACCTCCGGGCAAGCAGCTGGTTGGGTTCACTTTCATTGTTGATGAGTCTGTACCACTGGTAAAAGACAGGAAGCGGATGTATAATACCATACTGACTGCAGTGCCAGGTATAAAGGACCATATCGTAATGACCCACTACCAGTATACTATTCCAGAAAAGGCTGCTGTGACCATTAATGGCTACTTTGCAGATACCAGGACACCTATCACGAACTTGTATCTTGCAGGTACTGATACTGATAGCAGGAGTATGGGTATTACCAGAGCTGGTTATTCGGTTCTGGGACTATTGAAGGTCTTGCGTGAGGACCATCATATTGAATGAATGTCAGTTTTTTTTCTTCCTGTCCCGCATATATTCTGAAAAACCTGAATTAAGCAGTACCAGAATTCCTGAAACGAATGTGATAAATCCAAATTCACTTGGGTATATTAATTCGCCTTTCACTATCAACAGGACTCCTGTGTGTAGTATGATAAGACCAACAATGAACGCCGATATCTGGTGCCTGCCTAGTGCGATGCCATAGTGCAGCACGGTGGCAGTCAATGTCCCCACACCGAAATAGATGAACGAAGAACCATCCCTGCCATCCAGTGATATTATTATACCGGCTAACAGGAGAAGAATACCTAAAGCTGTCAGTGTGTTTTTTTTATTTTTGAACCTCATTTTACCATCCTGCCTTTTACTATAGTATTGTATTAATAATTATGCGGGATATTAACAGGGAGAAGAAGCTGGAAGAAGAGACAGGAAGAAGAAACAGGAAGAAGAAACAGGAAGAAGAACATGGAAAAAGTAACAAGTCATGGTTTTTTTAAGTTCCTGGCACCTATTTACGATATCGGGGCAAGGATTGCAATGATGGGGCAGTATGACAGGTTGAGGAACCAGTTACTTGGAAAGATCGAGATAACAAAAGGTAGGCGTGTACTGGATATGGCCTCGGGTACGGGATATCTGGCTGAGCGGCTGGACGTGGTTGACCTTGTATGTACTGATATTTCCATTGAGATGATAAGACGTGCCAGGGCCAAGTCGAAAGGGGATTTTGTACTTGCCGATGCCCACAGGCTGCCTTTCAGGGATGGGGTTTTCGATACTGCAGTCTCAAGTTTTGCCATGCATGAGGTGGCACAGCCTTCTGATGTGATGGGTGAGATGTTCAGGGTACTGAGGCCTGGTGGAGAGATTGCGGTTATGGATGTGGTGCAGCAAACCAGGTTATCAAGGAAGGTACTGCTGGAGATCTTCCATACATTTGTTGAAATGCGAACAGCTACCTACGTTGATATATCAGAGCTAAAGGATGCTTTTAAGGCTGCTGATGGATTTAATGTGCAGTGGGAGATGTTTGACCTGGTAGCGCTGGTGTGGGGTAAGAAGAGGGGTTAGCAATTGCAGGAAAAGAATTGCTAAGACCCTTAGATAAATAGCTTAGATAAATAGATCATTCCAGTATAAATTGATCGAATTAAAATAAACTCCAGCCGTTTTGGTTGGAGGGGCTTATTTTTTTGTATAGAGGCACTGCCATCAGTTCAAAAGAATCAGCATATTATAATCAAGAACCAAACAACTCAAACAATCTTTGCGGACTTCGCGCTCTTTGCGGTGACCAAAATCATACACCGCAAAGGACACTCACCTCCTACGGAGTTGAGTGCCTGCTACGCCTGTAGGGCGTGCAGGTCGCAAAGAGCGCAAAGTGTTCAGGATATATGTCAAAGATATTATGTTCTTGACTATAAATACCACCCACCACCAAGCCCACCTCTGGTTTGCTTGCGCTCCGGGCTGTGGCTGCCGATACGGGGGAACTCCACACAATACTTCGCAGTGCCGCACTGCTCGTTTTCTTCGACAGGGAGCAGACCCGGGCGGGGGGATTTTCGCCAGCAGTGTGACATGATTTTTTTTTCCAATGTCCTGGTGGTTTGTTTTTCTCTTTTTTGCTTCAAGGCACGCCAGTCATGGACCCCGGACGCCGCTAACGCTCTGTCCGGAAGATTCAGGGGTGATGTTCATTGCTTTGGAAATTCATGCTTTATGCAGCAATTCCCGTCAAGATTGTAAACGCATGCAGCTAAAGGGTTACCAAGGATTACGATTTTATACTTTCGTAGACATTGTGTATAATATTGAGTGATAAAGCTAATAATTTAAAGTAATTATTAGCAATCTTCAAATTTTAGGGATGGAATTATGTATGCGTGAAAAAATAAAACTTAGAAAAAATCTGAATGGTGATGCATTATTCAGCGTTGTTCATTCAGGTTTTGAGAAAATAAAAGACCATCGGTCAAATAACACCAAAATATCGCTAGCCGATGCACTTATGTCGGGTTTTGCTATGTTTTCGCTCAAAGATCCTTCTTTGCTAGCTTTTGAAGCGAGACGGTGTAGAGCTGATCCTGTTGGAATTGGGATTTCATTATCTTTCTCTTGAAAACCAAGTAGCCACGCTTCTTCCTCTGTTAAGGTGCTGATAGTCTTCTTAAATGACTTTTGCCTGAAGAATTTTACTACAACGAGTTTGATCATTGCTTCTACATTAAACTTGAAATGCCAAGTTTTATCAGTGTAGAAATTATTTTCTACATATTGTGCTATGTCCGTTATGTTAAGGAAAAATAAAAATTGACATAACGAAACATGCTCTTTACATATATAGTTTTCAAGTGAGTCTGTAATGAGGACTCCTTTGTAAACCTTTGAAATTTCTACCACCATAGGTGGACTTGGCAAAGTATTTAAATCTGTCGATTTAATCAAATCTACTTTGGCATCAATGTAGGCTATCTGGAAAAAACAGATAACTTCTTAAATCAAAATGCTAGTTTGATGTTTTCGAAGCAAAGACCGATCAGCCACCTGAAAGCCTGGAACACAGAACACCTGCGTGGTATCTGGAAGGGGCCATATTCACTTGATTTTTTTGACAGGTATGTAACACCCCCTGCCCGTATCCTGGATGCAGGCTGCGGAGTAGGGAGATACACAATCCCTCTTGGCATGCGGGAATACGAAGTCACAGGTGTGGATATATCCGGCATTGCCATCACCGAACTGGACAATGCAAGATTGCGCCGTAATATGCAAATGGGCCTGGCTGCTGCGGACGTATGCCATCTCCCCTTCAGGGACAATACATTCGATGCAGTGGTTGCCTTTGGCGTCCTGCAGCACTTGCTGGAAGAGGAAAGAAGTACGGTGCCCTCAGAGTTCTCTCGCGTGCTGGTGCCTGGCGGCACCTTAGTAATAGAAGTACTTGGCAGGGAGGATATGCGCATGGGAGGCAGGGAAGTGGAACCCGCCACGTTTTTACGGAGTACAGGTTCAGTGTACCATTATTTTGACCCCGATGAGATAAAGGACATTTTTTCCGGTCTGGAGATCATAGACATCAAAGAAAACAGGATCATCAAGAACATTGCAGGGAAGGATCATATGAGACACATGATCTCAGCAGTTGCAAGGTCGAGAGAAAAAGATAAATAATTTGGTATGGAACATTATCTATTAAAGAGATAGATCTATGAACAGCAGAATAATTTTGCTCGTAACGGGACTGTTATTATCATCAATATTTTTAACAGTGGGTACTGTAAGTGCTGAGCCATCCAGATACCTGCAGGTGGAATCTATTACAATGACTCTTGAAGGTCCGGATGCTACCTTCAACATCGAATTTGAACTGGATATAATTGCACAAATGTATGTCCTTTTCCTTGGTACAGGAAGCATAAAATCTGCAATCTATGACATATTCGATGATTTTGATAATGTAGAGGTACTGAGTGTCAGGAAAGATGGTGCTGTGGTCAAAGTAAGGAATGTATCCTACCATGACCCTGAACAGGGAGGAAATATGTTTTTCCATGATTCCCACAACCTGGGTACTATTGTTGATACTTTCAAACTTGTTTTCCCCTCAGGTGTAGAGAGAATATTTTATGACGTTTCAACTACACCAAACACGTTTTTCGAAGCATGAAAATGAACAGGGTTATTTCTTCTTTTTCTTTCTCTTTTTATTGTCAAACACCGAAGGTAGGTGCACCATATATGTACCATCTTCCTTTAATGCCATGATTATCTCTTTGCGCTCCAGCAGTGCTTCAAGATTAAGTTCATAGGAACCAGGGCCCATTATTCGAATAGATTCAATGCGCTCACCCTCCGGTTCCTGTTCCATCTTTTCAACTTCATCCACCTTGACCCCCTGGTCTGCAAGGAACTCATCTATCTCTTTGAGGAATTTCTTTGCCGGCTGTTCTTCCTCCCTTTCGGTTGTACTATCCACAACTGCCGGGGTCTCATCATGTACAAAAAGGAACTTGTTCCAGCCGCAATTGGGGCAGCCGTTAAGGATCTCCACGGCACCGTCCTTGAAAATCTTCTCACACCGGGTACATTTGTGTGGCATAGTTCCTCTTTATTTTAGCAAAGTATTATTAAGTATTTATTAAGTATTTATTGTGAGGATACCAGTGCACTGATAAGATCGCGGTCCTTTTTCAGTGTTTTCAACTGGTTTGCCGGGCCGATCACTGTTAATCTTGTCCTGACAACGGGTTTCCTGAATATCCTGTCTATTAATTTCTGGTTCTGGCTGCTGGGATAGCTCTCTATCTCAATACCTGGAAAATCGTCCGGAGTGATCTCGGTCATAGTCATCTCGATGAGTTTCGCTTCTTCAGTGGGTGTCAATCCTCTTTCAAGCACAATGATCTTACCTTCCTTGACACCATCAAGTATCAGCCGTATTTTTTCCATGGCTGTCATCTCAGCCATCTTTTCCTCTGAAATCAGGTCCATCTGTACTCCTATCATGATATCACCCGAAATGGTCCGCGATCTCTTCATAGAGAGCATCGATATTCTGTCCTTCCAATGCTGATATTGGTACCAGTGGATGCTGGGGGAATGCACTGCGTATCCTTGCAGGTGAGGATTCGGGAAGGTCGATCTTGTTGGCTGCGATCAAAAGCGGCAGTTTCCTTGCTTCCATGTTCCCGATAACGGTCACATTCACCTGGGTGAACGGGTCTTCGGTAGCATCCATCACCAGGATCACGCCATCCAGATCATCAAGCCATTTCACGGCTTCGATGATACCTTCGGTGGCTTCCTTGGCCCTGCGCTTTGCCTCTTCTTCTTCCAGACCATGAGCCATGAATTCATGAAAATCTATTTTAGTAGCAAGTCCAGGTGTATCCACAATATCCAGTGTGACCTTTGAGCCATTGGATTCGATTGTTACACCTTCACGGCGGCGTGCCCGCCTGGTCTCATGCGGAACATTCGATACCGCACCCATAGCATCCCCGGTCCAGTCCCTGATGATCCGGTTTGCAAGAGTTGTCTTCCCTGCATTGGGCGGCCCATAGATGCCGATCTTTGCAGTCTTCTTCTTAAATAAATTTTTAAATATATATGAGAAATTCTTTTTTACTCTCTTGATCAATCCCATTCTTTTTCCTCCTTTTCAATCCCCTCACCGGATTATTCTTATTTTTTTCTTACAATGATTTTGATATAGTTGAATTTATCGCTATTTCTGCAATATTTACACCATAATCCCCTATACGATCAATACTATCCGATACAATTCGCAGGTGTAGTGCATCCCTGGAATCCATGGTGACCAGTTTCTTATCAATAGCATGCAGTGCCTTGTTTATTTCCATTTTCATCTCGATCGAATTGTTTGCTTTGTCAATATCAGATGAAAATAATGATTCTACAGAATTCTTTACAAGTTTGCTTGCACTTTGCCCTGCACCCTTAAACATCCTGACAACATCTTCAGGGAGTTGTTTCTTCAGGCTTATTGTGATAAGCGCAATTTTCCTTGCATGGTCTGCGATCTTCTCTATAGGTTGGGCCGCCAAGCTCAGGTCAAGACTCATATCAGGTGTCATATCTTTTTGTGAATCAATTACCTGACCACTGCGAAGCATGATACGAAGCTGCTTTTCGATCAGCAGGTATAACCTGTCCACTTCATCGTCCCTGCTGGATACATCCATGGCCAGATCAGAGTCACTGGATGCCAGGGCATGAATTGCATCTGTCTGCATTGAACTTGCTATCAGGTACATCCGCCGTACAGACTGTCGCAGGGACAGTTCAACGGGATTCAGCAGGTCCTGGATGATCATCCGATCAGCAGTTTCCTCAACGATCTCGGGTCCAATGAGCTTATGTGCGATCTGCCTGATGGTCTGTTTCTGTTCGGCAGTGATTCGTTTTGATACAAGTTCGATCACATTAAAGCCTGCAATATAGGACGCTATGATCTCCCTCACCAGCACATCCCCGGTCCTGTCAGTAACATCCAGTTGTTTTTTTGTGGGAGATGGAGACGAGATATCAGGTGAAATAAGCAGGCTGCCGTCTGGTCGGGTAGTAATCCCCACATTCATACCGCTGGTCAGGCCCACATGGTCGGCCCACTGTTTGGGCAGTGACACTATGTAAGTTGACCCTCCGGTCCGCTGGATCTTTCGAATCTCCATATCCATATCCCGTTCTATATGGAATATATAGATTCGTCTATGAATATATATGTTTTGATGTTTTTTAGGAAATTATGAAACATCCGAGAGCGTGAAACTACAAACGAGAGCGAGCGAAGTACAAAAATATAACCATAAAATTCATATTAAGTTAACATAATTCATATCCTAATGTTAGAAGAAGTTTCTATATCAATGGATGACGTTCTTGATGATGGGAGAAATATTTCATACATTGAGATGGGATGCGATAACATTGGACTGTCATGCACAACCGGCAAGATCAAGATATGGTTCGGCAAGCAGGCTACAGTTCAAAGTGTCAGGAAGATATTAGAATGCTTTTCCAGGGCAGATTCCTCTTTTGTCCATGAAACTGAGATCATATGTGATTATGACCAGATCCCCTTGTATGAAAATAATGACTATACGTTAATATCCTATGGAAGGGTCAAAGACGGATACAAGGTCATTTTTAATATCCAGTTTTCAAAACAGCATGCATTGAATTATTTCATTGAAAGTATTATTAATGATCTTAATGAAGGGGAAGTAAATAAGACCATTCACTGGAATGGTAGTATGGCAATAATCATGCTGATATTTAATGAACTTAGATCAATGGAAGGATGGAATATCACCAAAAAGGAATACAGGGAGGAAGAATGACATCGAATCGAAGATTTGCCGAGAGGGTTGAAAAGATAGACATTTCAGGTATCAGGAAGTTATTCGAGGGGGCAGGCCCCAATGCCATCAACATGGGTCTTGGCCAGCCTGACTTTGATACCCCTGATCATATTAAACAGGCAGCTATTGACGCAATTAATGATGGGTTCACCGGATATACCACGAATCTCGGTTTGCCGGAATTAAGGCAGGCCCTGTCAGAAAAATTCGAACAGTTTAATAATTTCCAGGTCGATTTTGATGATATTATTATTACCTCGGGTGCATCGGAGGCACTTCACATAGCACTTCTTGCTCTTGTGGAACCAGGGGATGAGGTACTGGTACCTGACCCGGGATTTGTGTCATATGTGGCACTTACCGATATCTCAGGCGGCAGGGCGTTAGGTGTGCCTTTAACTGATACATTCACCCTGGATGCAGAGACTGTTAACGAATATATCACTGATAAGACCAGGGTGCTCGTGATCAATTCACCATCCAACCCCACTGGTGGTGTGCAAACCAGGGACGAGATGCAGGGACTATGCGAACTGGCAGATGACCATAATATTACCATCATCTCTGACGAAGTGTATGAGCATATTATCTATGAAGGGGAGCATGTGAGCCCTGCCAGCATTTCCAATAACGTTGTTACTATTAATGCTACATCCAAGACCTATGCAATGACTGGGTGGAGGCTGGGTTATGTGGCTGCTCCACATGATATTACCGAGCAGATGCTGAAGGCTCACCAGTACGTGCAGGCATGTGCTAACAGTATCGCACAGAAAGCGGCTTTGGCTGCCATAACCGGGCCCCAGGAATGCGTGACAGAGATGCGGGAGAGTTTCCTGCGGCGCAGGGACTTATTGATAAAAGGACTAAAGGATATCGGCATTGAATGCGTGGAACCAAAGGGCGCGTTCTATGCATTTCCAAAGGTTGACAATTCAATGGAGGCTGTCATGAAGTTATTGGAAGCGGGAGTGATCACTGCCCCAGGTTCGGCCTTCGGGCCCAGGGGCGAAGGGCATATCAGGTTGTCCTATGCCACATCTGACAAGGACATCCTGCGGGCACTGGATATTATGGGGCAGGTGCTGTAGAGTAATGATCATAGGGGCATCTTCCTTTGCATCCCCGCTTGAGGTGTTGGTCAATGAGGTTGACTCTGTGGAGCTGTATGTGCCTAAAATGGAACTCTATGAGGGGCGCAAACTTCAGCATGACCGGGTCAGGAAAGTGTTTGATATATTATCCACTTCCAGTGGTGTGACGTCTGTACATGCACCCTACTATGCTGATGTCCCCACATATCCTGCCAAACTGTGCGTGGATACGGCGAACATGAAAGGTTCTGATTTCAGGCTTATGGAAGAGTCTATTGAACTGGCAGCATATTTCCAGTCCAGGGTGATGGTTTTGCATCCCGGGCTTGTTGGGAATGATCGCCAGGATAGCTTATCGAAGATGGTGGATAACCTGAAGCGCCTGGCAGAGTTTGCAGATAATCACGGTGTTATGCTGGGCCTGGAGAACAAGGAGGGGACGGCTCCCGGTAACCTGTGCTGTGAGGCTGGTGAATTGGTGCAGGTAGTTGAGGATGTCAATTCAGGCAACCTGGGTATTACCTTTGATGTGGGGCATGCTAACCTGACTGCAGGAGGCAGGCCTGGCATGGTAATGGAGTTTATGGAGACTGTGCGCCCGTTGGTAGTGCATGTGCATGTGCATGATAATATGGGTGTGTGGACTGATGAGTATAACGGGGATGTGCATATGGCACCTGGCAGCGGGACGGTTGACCTGGAAGTGATAGGGGAGATGGAGTATGGCGGCATCCACAACCTGGAAGTGTTCTCGATGGAAGATGTGATAGCTGGAAAGGAGAAGTTGCTGGCGCTTTGAGGGAATATACATGCAGGGTATACCTTATACCCTGGCAGAGAATGGTTTTTATCATCATATAATTGATTAAAGATGAAAAAAAATATGTAGTTAAAAGTAGATTGTAGTGCAGGTGATCTTAATGACTATTGATGCAAAAGGGGCAGCAATTATTGCTAAAAAATATTTTGAAGAAACAAAAACGACCACTTATTTTCTATTCGAAACGAGTAAGGTTACAAAGGAAGACGATTTATGGGTAGTCAACTGTGATGTGAAGAATATTTTTGAAGAGCAAACAAAAAAATACACAATGATAATTGATGAAGATGGAACCATTATGGATGTCCAAATGTATGATTAAAGCTCCCAAGATCATTGTAATCGATACAATCCCTCTTTTATTATTTCTGATAGGGACCTATGACACAAATTTAATATCAAAATTTAAAAGACTTAAGACGTATAATTATTCGGTTAAAAACTTTACAATTCTTAAACAATTCCTTACACATGCACAAATAATTATTGTTACCCCCGGGGTTCTATGCGAAGTATCAAATTTTGCTGCAAATTTGAAAGTAAATCGGTTCTCAGAGTTTCTTAAAGAAAATAGTGAAAATTTTAGGAATATGGAAGAGTCATATATCCCAAAAAAAATAATTCTTGAATCTGAAGAAGTGTTTCAATTTGGTTTTACAGATACTTCTTTAATAATTGCTGCCAAAAATAATGGTGGTGAAATACTAACAGGAGATTTTCCATTATCCCGATACTGCCAAAATTTAGGTGTGGGGGCGCAATATCTTAATGAGATATTTTGGGAAATAGATGAGGTCTTCAAATAAATCTTATACAGCAGGCTGTCCTAAAATCAACTTTTCACGACACCATAAAGTTCTGAGAGTTTCCAACACACGAAGTTAACATCTTAATATCCTTAAATTTTGTGCATACATACATGGAAATTCACATATTTCACAGTAGGTTCATCAAAAACGTGTTTTAAGGCACTAATTAGAACATTTTTCATGTCCACAATAAACAGATTTGCCCCCCCAATCCCGTTTTTCAGTATTTCCTTCCAATTTTTACCCTCTCTTTTCACAAACCCATCAATCTTCCCAATATTATGCACAAGACACATCATCAGAAATTCCACATTTGCTTTTTCCTTCCCCCTTAAAAGAAACTCCCTAAACCCTCTATTCTGTTTCATCTGGCCAAAAACAGGCTCTGCCGTGTACATTCGCTCCAGATATAATTTCCCTCCTTCATCTGTCCTCAGTTTTCCCTTCATCTCATCCAATAAATATTCTCGTGGATCTCTTGAAATTATTCTATTTTCTGCTTTAGTGCATGCTTTTTTAAATACACAATCTGAACAAGAATCGCAGACGTATTGTTTTAGGTCAGGTTTATCCTTTCGTTTTTGAATCCTTGTAAATGGCATCATGATGCCTGCAGGGCAATAATAACAATCCTTTTCTTCATCGAATTTAAAATTCGACTTCCTGAACCATTTGCTTTTTCCACGTTCCTCCACCTTGAATAAATTGTCAGGAATGTATGCATCAATCCCCATTCTTTTCAGCAACTCAAGATTATCATATGAGAAATATCCAGCATCAGCCAATAATATTGTAGGCTTGTAACCCAATGTTGCCCAGATGTGTAGTATCATTGGATCGACTTGATGCACATCATTTTCATCAACAACAAGATCAGCTGCAACAATCACCTGTTCCTTATCATCAACAGCAACTTAACCGTTATAGGATGGCTTTTTATTGCCACCTTTATGCTTCATAATTTTAGCATCGTTATCGGTGACGTTTATTTTCTTAAGTTTTTCTTCTTCGAGTTTCTTTTTTGCAGCCTCGATTTTTTCCAATCTCTTTGCTTTATTCACTAATTCCTTTGGCATCTCATAAGGTGTTGAGTCACCGTATTTTTCATCTTCTTCCTTATCAATTTCGATGCTTTCGTCGAGGATTTTAGCAATTTCTTTGTGGATTTTAGCGATTTCTTTGTCAAGAGCTTTCTCATCTTTGCTTTGCCTTACAGAAGCATTTGCTTTGATCTTGGTTCCGTCAAGAGACACTTTCCCATCACCAAGCATACCCAGTTCTTTACAGAGTGTGACAACTTGAGCGAAAATTTCTTTGAATGAATCAAGATGGGTTGAGCGGAATCGACAAATTGTTCTGAAATTAGGGTGTTGCATGGCTGCAAGATACATGAAAACAGTGTCAGTAGATGTCATATTTTGAATATCTCTTGAGCTTCGAATATCGATTAAGTATCCATATAACAGAATTTTTAACAAGAGTCGAGGGTGGTATGCAGGGGACCCATTTTCGGAATATGTGGATTCGATGGCGGTGATGTCAACTGCGTCTATGATGTCATTTATTATTCTGGCTATGTGGTCTTCTGGAACAAAACTATCTAATCTTACAGGTAACAGAAACTGCTGATTTTGATCATATTTTTTGAACATGGCTACACCCATATTTTATCTTCATAAAAAGTATACTTTTTATGTAATACATGTAATAAAAGTACTTAAAGGCTTCGATTGATGTCGATAATGGGAGTAATTTGAATAAAATAAAGTTGATATATCTTGATGAATCATTCAAGGTGAAATACAGTTGAAAACTGAAATGTAAAACTTATGCGAAATATTATGTGCAAATGTGAAAATTTGTTAAATCATGGGGGTTTTGGGACAGCCTGTCCAGGATGATTATCTCAAAAGGCTACAAGAGATTTCAAAGGAAACATCAACTAATAAAGAGGAACTTATAAAATCCTCAATATTGAAATACATCCAGGAATACAATTTAAAAAAAGCTATCAGAAGATACACTGAAGGCCTGGTTTCACTTGGGAAAGCATCAGAAATAGCAGGATTGCCCAATAGGATGTTCAAGTATAAACTCCAGGAGATTGGAATTCCTTTGAATCTATCCAAAAACGATATAGTAAAAAGTATGAATACTCTTGCCGAAGCTAAAAAGAAATAAGATCATACCTGAGACTATTTCTATTCTTGGTTCTCATCAGTCAATTTCGAGTTATCACTGTATGATAGCTTAATTAACTCTTCGTACTACCCGCTCTACTGCTGACACTATAGACGGCCTGACCAACAAGATCGCCATAAGATATTATTGG
>Ga0255420_10018_pt1 | contig 37464 bp, 31 predicted proteins | sample ANMaggSeSYBR02I3_FD_182630 | JGI IMG/M metagenome (GOLD analysis project Ga0255420, IMG submission 182630) | Sediment cell enrichment communities from methane seep in Santa Monica Basin, California, United Staets - ANME aggregate JGI... | ecosystem: Environmental > Aquatic > Marine > Cold seeps >...
ATGGTTGAATAACCTTGGCGAACAAAACCTATTATTCAAACTCATTAAGCCATCGTATTTGGTTAATTATCTGATCTTGAGATACATTTTCCAATAGCTTCCGAAGGCGTTGGATAAGTACAGGGATTGAACACTTGGTAGTGAAAACTACACCAAAGTGTTTGGTTTTTTTATTCAGATATTCATTATGTAATGCGGCAAAATCAGCGAAATTGTTAGTAACAACAGCACGTTCTTGTTCTACAGCAAAAGCAAATTGTGGCGGATCTTCTTCCTCATTCATTCCTGCTTCATAGGAACTGACCACATCGTATCCATATTCTCGCAACGCCCGTGCAATACGCCAGCTTAAATTTTCATTAAGATACAGTTTGAGCATAATTCCGTGATTTTTTAGAGAGAATGGGGTTCCAATATTCGTAGGTTGCTTGGCTTAAGAGGTTATCCATTTCCTGTTTATGATCATGATAATATGCAAGTGCATCATGGACTTGCGCAGAAGTAAGTTGTGGAAAATCCCATAAAATATCCTCAATGGAACTGCCTACTTGATATTGTTCGACGATTGTTCGAACCATTAGGCGAGTTCTTAAAACAATAGGCTCTCCATTGGCAACACCCTGAACTTTCACAATATGTGGATGATCCGTTTGTTTGATGGATTTCCCATGGTAGAATGTATCATCTGTTTTTTTTATCATACCGTCCACTCCTCAATCATACTGCTTTGTATTATTATGACTTCCTTGATGTAAGGATATTCTTCTCGGTATGGATTGTCAAGAATATGTGTAATGAGTTAAATCGGTGCTTAAGCACACTCTCGCGGTAGGAACGCCGGTTACCCAGCGCCCCCCGCACAGACCCGGACGTGCGGTTTTTCCGCATCCGGTTCCTCGGTTGTACTCGCTTTCGCGCAAGGCATTTGCGTTATGAAAATACCCGATGTCGTTTTGTCGCTACGGGGAGTTTGGGTTTTGCAAGCCCAAGGCGTTCTATGGCTCTACTAAAAGCCTTCCAGGTAAAGCTTTTACGCTTTCCACCTCGTCGGTTTAGCCACTTGAAAGCACATTCAACTGCCCAACTGTAAAAACGCCATAACGACCTTAGGTTGCCGACCACACTGTAATAATTATAATGGCCGCGTAGCCGTCTATTTAAGGCCCTTATGAATTTAATCCCTTTTAAATGGCGGTTTTCCTTTATCCAATCTTTGATGCGTCTACAGGCGCCTTGCAACTTTTTGCGTGCGGTGCGCTGCATAACTCTTACCATCCCTTTGCTGTCTTTGGTCCAGTAAGTCTCAAAACCCAAAAAGATAATCCGTCTGCGTCTGTTCGGATGAAATCGACTGAATCTCATCAAACCTGTTTTCTCCGGGGCTACCGAAAGATCGAACTTACCAAGTCTTTTAGGCAGTACCTTGAAAAACTTTATTGCATCTTTACGGTATTGGAAGGCGCAAACAAAATCGTCTGCGTATCTTATTATCATAGCATCACCTTTACAGTGAGCCTTGACTACTTTTTCAAACCATAAATCAAGCGCAAAATGCAGATAAACATTGGCCAAAACGGGCGATACAATCCCACCTTGAGGTGTTCCTGTTTCCGGATGGATAACCATACCATCCGTATCAAGGATGCCTGCCTTCAGCCATTTCCGGATTAAGTTTATAAACGCCGCATCATCGATTCTTTCCTTGAGCATTCGTAATAGCCATTCATGGTCCATATGGTCGAAGAATCCTTTAATATCGGCTTCGACAATATATCCAAATTTCCCGAACTGGAGATTAAAACGCAAGTCGTCTACCGCGTCTTTTGCACTCCGGTTTGGTCTGTACCCGTAGCTATTATCAAGAAAATCGGCCTCGAAAATGGCTGTCAACAGCTTGGTACAAGCCAATTGCACCAACCTATCTTCAAGAGCCGGAATGCCCAAGGGTCTTTCTTTGCCATTTTCCTTGGGAATGTAACATCGTCGTACCAGTTTGGCACGATAACGGTTTGTTTTCAATCGCTCTGCCAATGCTTGAATGTTGGCCTCCAGATTCTCCCCGTAGGCCTTGGCCGTCACTTCATCAACACCACTGGCTGCTTTCTTGTTCAAGTCTTTCCAGCAAGTGTATAGAAATGGGGCATTCAGACATCGGTAAAGGTCTTGAAAACGATGGTTTCCATTTGCTTTTGCCTTAATTGCTATTCCCCGTAGTGAGGTTTGCTCGTATTCTCCCAGCCCTACATTGTCCGGTACGAGTTTCCTTTGCGGGCTACGTACTTCCGTCAGGTCCTTTCCCATGTAGTGGGCTTTCCCCACCTCTGAGTAGTATGCCTGATAAGACACCCCATCGGCATTTAGAGGCACATCAGGTGTCCAACATGTCTCCCACCAGGGTTTTTGTTCCTTTAATTCTGATGAATTCGGTTTCATAATTCCTTGAACACTATCCATCCAGGACCAAATTTCCTGGAACCTTTGGGGCTTCCCGAGTTCTACGGTGTATCTCTTCTTGCATGCCACGGCCTGTGGACTCCGGCGGACCTTCACATTCTCGCCAATAACGAATGCTTCTGTCTTGCCTTCGGTGCACGTTAAAACCCTCGGCATCCGCAATTGTAATTTCGAAGCTGTACCAGCACTTCAGGGTGCGCGACCACCCCTACGGCCTACAAGATTCTCTGCCTACGCTTAACCCATCTTGTTCGCTGCATTCATTTATACAACTCCGCCATGGGTCCAAGGCTCGATACGGGTGGGTGGCTAACCCTTGCAGGAAATCATTACTGATTTCCTCCCGACAGGGACTTTCACCCTGCAAGATACGCCGAGCTTTGCTCGGCGCGATAACGTAGAGCTGAGTGGCTGGGCAACGATAACCGAAAAACTATGATAAAGGTAAAAACTACCGGTCAAATACTGCCTTTCAAAAGCGGCACGGCTTTGCCCAGTCCATCTCCAGCGCATGGTTGGAATTTATTACTCTTCATGCACTTCGGATAGCTTTTCGGGTATCGTCAATTTCGTTTCGATCTTCTTCAGAACTTGCTCCATTGGGATAAGCCTCTCTTTCTTCTCATCTTCCGTCATATTATCAAGTTCCTTTACCCTCCGGTCCAGCTCCTCTTTCTGATTTCTTATGGTTGTCTGGTCAAAGCCAAAGAATGTCATTTCCCAGAGACAATGAGCCAAAATTTCGGAGTCGGAGTAGTCCTGCTGGCTTGCTGGGTCGATTTCCATGTCGAGCCACTCTTCCCATGGAGCCATCTCAAGAGCGAACGATGCTTCTGAATTTGCGTACTCGCTATCCTGCGGTTTCCAAAGATGTTGGAAGTCCGACAGATTCCTATTGAGAGTACCGTTTTTTCCAGATACATCAACAAACGGTTGCTTATCTATTCCATCACGGAGGACCCTTTCAATAAAAATCCGCATGTTGGTCTTCTGCGGAATCAACGATGAAAGCGTGGAGAAAACCAACTCATATCCTTCAATACTTCTTTTAGCGTCTGGATAACCATTGATCAAACTCGCTTTCACGTCGCACCAGATAGTACTACATACAAGTTCTTTGAGATTCATTAAAATCTTTCCTCATGAATAGTGAATCTTATCTTTGGCTTTCAAACGATTTGCATCACAGACGTGAGTTTACGAGCGTCCTTGTGTATACACAAGATAGAAGAAAGCGTCCATCATGCACTCACTGCCTACTGACTACTTAGTATTCTCCTTTGAAAAGGTAATTTCACCGCTTATAATCATCTTAAACTCTGGGGAATAGCCCACGAATTTGCCACTGATCGTGTCACCGTATGCAGTCATTTCCCCAACAATCGTACCCTTTTGAAACACATGACCCTGTTCATTTTCGTATTCGAGTTTCAGTAGGTTTCCGTCAAATACCCCATTGTACAGTCTCAATCGAGTTGCCCTTCCATGAAAAGAGGTAAATAGCGCTTGGCCACTGATAATTCTACCTTCATTGATCAAACTCGCAGTCGTCTCTGTGACAATCGGAATTCCCTTGTCGTTCTTCTGTAAGAATTTGCCTTTCCAGTTCCCAACGAGATAATTGAGCCTTTTTTCTGCGGGAACAGGGTACTGCCTCTGCTCATACCAACTCTCAACTATCAAGGTGATGATCGGTGCACTCACCGTCCCGATGAGTCCTATGACCGCCACTAATATCATTATTTGGTTTCGTTTCACGGGGACCTCCTTCAATTGCCTTTCCAACAATTATTCTGCGAATGTTCGTATTTTTTAAAAATAACGATTTTTTAAATTTAATATGATAAATAATTGACATTTAATCAAGCACTTAATATAAAAAATTTAATAATTGCAGATTTGTATAATCATATATTTGATGGAAAAATTTTCGAGAATTTCTAATTAATGAAAAATCTATTCTTTTAAAAAATATCAGATTTTATCAAGTATGGGTAGATAAATTTTATCATATTCAGAGGGGTACTTTTGACCCTTATTAATTTTGAGCAAGGGTCAACTGTGACCCCATTTTCTTATCATCGACTCATGGATTCCTGTTTGCCTATCTTTGGTATGAATTGCTCCACCTTATAAAATGCTATTTATGGCAGTCAGCACAATCTTTGTGCCCTTTGTGGCATTCAAGGCAATCTTTTTGGGGGTTGAAGCCTTCTTTGATTTTTTCATTGTGCGTTTTCAGCAAATCGGTTTCCATAAAATGGCACTTGCAACAGATAGCCTGATCAGGCTTGATGGCTGATTCATACATTGTTTTTTCCAGATCTACTATCGGCCCTCCGCACTTAGGGCAGAATTTCCAGTCTTTGTTACCTGTTATACCACACTTGGGGCGGTAAGTATTTCCTGACATCCTATTAGGTTCTTCCTCGGGCACATCTTTTGCGGTTTCAACCGTTTTGCTGTCGTGGCACTTGATACAACGCGCATCGGTTGTTCGCTGTCTTAAGAAGGTTTCATGTTTTTCCTTGGGTATTCCTCCTTTTTGCCTTAGCTTTTCTCCGCGCACATGACAGATAAAACAGTCGTATCCCTGGACAGCCTTGTGCATAGCCACAGCCCCGAGGCGTTTACTGTGGCACTCTTTGCACGGGAATCCAGCATGGGAATTCACACCAAATGCTAAAAAAATTACTACTGTTAACAGCAATGTTAATATGCTCTTTTTGTATAGCATAACACTTTCTTCTTCTGAATACTGGTAACGATGTATTTAAGGTTGTTTTTCAGAATGATTGGGAGGTGTTAAACTGGCCTTTCCTTCTGTTTTGCCAAATCACCTTAATATGCAATTATGATCTTGCCAATAATTTTTTTGATGAAAGATTTTGGTTTTCTTCTTGAGTTGACGAAACCGGTTACTCAGGCTATAATTTTTTATGATTTACTGGATATCTAAAGTGAGACTTAATCTTGTTTATCCTGTCAGATTTTTTCAACGGACTAAAGTTACATCAAATAAAAGGAGCTAATTCATGAGCGGACTTCAACGAACTATTTTCTATGACAGACATGTCGCTCTTGGTGCAAAGATAGTGGAATTCAGCGGCTGGGAAATGCCGATTTTCTATCCTGCCGGAATTTTGGAAGAGCATCTAACTACACGTAAAAAAGCAGGGCTTTTTGACGTATCCCATATGGGACGTTTTATCGTCAAAGGAACAGGAACACTTAGATTTCTTCAACACGTTTTAACCAATAATGCTGAAGCACTTAATATCAGGGAAACCGGCGCCCAGTACACGCTTATTCCAAATGAAAATGGAGGAGCGGTTGACGATGCTTATCTATATCGTTTTGTAGAGGAAGAGTATCTTCTGGTAGTCAACGCAGCTAATCTCGAAAAGGACTGGGAACACCTGAATTTACATCTTAAAGACTTTCAAGACGTTGAAATTATCGACAAAACCAGCGATATTGCCATGATTGCACTTCAGGGACCAATGTCCCGATATATAATGGAAGAAATTATCGGGCATGGCAAACTTCCCGAGCCTATCAGAAATGCAGTCAGCATTGTGAATATCTCAGGGGCCACGGTTAAAATAGCCCGCACAGGCTATACTGGTGAGCCCTTATGTTTCGAGCTGTTTATCAATCGTGAAGATGCCTTGATGGTGTGGGACCAAATCATTGCCAAAGGAGCAACCCCTACAGGTCTTGGCGCAAGAGATACACTCCGCCTGGAAGCCGGCTTGCCTCTCTATGGTCATGAGATTGGAATTGATCCTGATGGAAAGGAAATACCTATAATAGCCTGCCCACTTGCAAAGTTTGCAGTTAGTTTTTCTTTGCTGAAGGGTAATTATATGGGCTATTCCGAGCTGATTAAGCAGTTCATTGCTTTTAAAAAAATAGTCTTGCGCGACTACTCGCTGATAAATGACCTGCCGCGTATGATTAAGCCAATCGCCGTTACAGGACGGGGTATTGCCCGTGAGGGCGCAAAAGTATTCAAAGGCAAAAAACATGTAGGTTACATCACAAGCGGCACAATGGTACCGTTTTGGATTATAGAGGGTGAAGGTCTGTCATCTTCGCAAACCGACCATCATCAGTTACGTTCCATATGTCTGGGATACATAGACAGCGACATTCTTGAAGACGAAAAGCTCACAATAGAAATTCGAGGTAAAGCTGTTGATGCTGTTGTAGTCAAGCACCATATGCGTTCAGAAGCACCTCCTTACGCCCGTCCCATAGTATTTGATCAACAATTGGCAGAAAACAAGCTTCCTGCCGGAGATACACAATCCAGGGTCAGCAGATTGCTTGAAAAAACCCTGGAAAATACTCTTTGGCGGCAGAAAAGCTGCATCAATCTGATTCCATCAGAAATGACGATCTCGCCGATGGCCAGGCTTTTGTCTGTAATGGATCCGGCCTTCCGTTATGCGGAACACAAAAAATCCATTGCTTTCTATGACGCTGATATCTTCTATTACCAGGGAACCGATTTCATATGTGAAGTCGAGCAGATGCTGGAAGAAGAAATGCGAAAATTTTTAGGCTGCGATAATATAGAGACACGTCTTATCAGCGGTCAAATGGCAAATACCGCTGTTTTCAGTGCAATGATCGACTTCATTAACCGCGCTGACCGCAAGTCTGAACCACGACGAATTCGTCAGGTAATGCACAACCACATCGGCAAGGGCGGACATCTGAGCGCCCAGCCAATGGGTGCGCTAAAGGACTATGTTGCAAGGAATCCCCGTACGGAAAAGCCCGCTGTTGTAAATTTTCCAGTACTGGCCGACAACCAGTTTAAGATTGACGTACCGGCAACCCTGAAACTAATTGATGAGTACAGGCCGGAGTTTATTATTTTCGGGAAAAGCATGGTTATACATAAAGAACCTGTCGCTGAAATTCGTCAGTTCCTGAATGCCCAGGCTCTTAAATCCGTGGTAATGTATGATATGGCACATGTTCTGGGGCTTATTGGTCCTCATTTTCAGCAACCTTTTGCTGAAGGTGCCGACATAGTTACAGGCTCGACACATAAGACCTTTTTTGGCACACAGCGCGGTGTTGTTGGAACAAATTTCAAAGAAAACGAGGAATTCTATGGGCTCTGGGAATCTCTTGTTCGGAGAACATTCCCTGGTTCTGTGTCCAACCATCACCTGGGTACTCTGCTTGGTTTGCTGATGGCTGCATACGAGATGAATTACTTCAAAGACAAATACCAGCCTGAGGTTATCGCCAATGCCAAATCATTTGCCCGTGCGCTTAAAGACTGTGGTCTGGATGTTGCCGGAGACCCGGCAATTGACTTTACAGAAACTCATCAGGTGATAGTACATGTCGGCTACAGCCGCGGCCCGGAAATTGCGGGACAACTGGAAACAAATAATATCATATGCAACTATCAGGCAAGTACAGATGAAGAAGGGTTTACTGCTTCAGGGGCATTGAGGATGGGTGTATCTGAAATGACCCGCTTTGGAATGGAAGAAAAAGACTTTCAATTACTGGCAGGACTTATACAAGAAGTTATCATAAACAATGCAAACGTTGTTGACAGGGTTAAAAAGCTGCGTGAAAAATGCAGTACGCTTAAGTTCTGTTTCAGTGAGAGTAAATATGATGACATTCTCCAGAAACTCCACGGACTTCTTTAACCTAAATTGAGCGATTTTTGGCTCGATCTGCACTGATCTCTTGCGCATCAAGGATTCGCGAAAATCCTCGACATATCCACGGGTATGCCTACGGTTTTCGCAAACCCTTATGCATCAAGATCTCAGCACATTTCTTCCCCAAAAATCGCTCAACTTAGGTTTAATCATAATAGGTTACCACGGAACAACACGGAGTTTCACTGAAAATTTAAACAATGAGTAAGTTACTGTGGCGGTGAAATGGTAGAGCGAAGCGATACAACAAATCCGAAATCCGAAATCCGAAATCGAATGGTTCGTAATGATGAGAAGAGTATTTTATAATTCAGTGTAATTCCGTGAAAATCCGTGGTGAACTATTACCTTTAACCCGCATGATAAGAAGGCCAATAGTACATAGAGCCCTCCATTGATTCACCGACACCTGCAAGATCCGGCACATGATTTTGTTTCCATAATCATATAGGAATTTCGTCGACAATATCAGCAAATTCATCAATTGCATCATGTGCTGTATTTCCCACAACAGGAACTATCGAAACCACAGCGCCCACAACTCGTGTCGGCACTGAAACAAGTTTGGTAAGAACACATCCGCTAAACATCGTCAAAGTTATCAATATTAATAATAGCTTTACAATCTTCATAATAACCTCCTTTGCAATGTTAGGAGTCAAGTTCATAGATGGGTAAAAAAAGAAAGGATAATTGATATATGAAACTATATTGTTACAGCAATTCTAATTATGGATTTTAACAATATTTTTCAATCATTTCAAATAGTTGATAGTATGACAATTTTTTGTAAGCTTTAACTACGTTTCAAAAAACATAGAAAATTCGCAAAAATAAGAAAAAAACCGACTTGTCCAAATTTAATTAGAACTCATAACCTTAGGGAATTTCATTGAATATTCCATAATGAGAATTGCTGATATTGTTATCTGAGATGTGGCATAAGTGCCCATTTTATAAACCATGCCTGGGCGGCTTCCGAATTTTTATCCATACATAGTATGCCGCCATTCTGGAACTTGAACACAGGTTTTTCGATGGATCCGGTTATCAGGTAGGAAGTCAGCCTCTGCATAAAGGGTAAATGACCGACAAACATTAAATTATCGCTGATTTTAATTTTATCGGCAAAAGCAGCAACATCATCCAGAGGATTAATTCCTTCAATTTCCTGGATGCCGCCGTCCGGTTTCAGGGCTGATGCAAATATTTCTGCAGTCTGAAGCGCTCTCTTTTTCCCGCTATGCATGATACGGGAAACATTGACCCCATATTTTTCTGCAATCCCCGCAATATGCTCAGCTTCTGAAATTCCTTCCTCAGAAAGTCCCTTAGCAGGGTCTTTGTCCTTGGGCAAGCTCTTGCCGTGCTGAACAAGCAAAAGTGCCATGATGTTCTTCTCCTGTTAAAAATCTATACCCGTTTAATCGGCTTTAATACCAAGCTCTCTTTCTTTTTCAGCTACTGCCAACCTGGTTTTTATAACAGTATCCGGTATCAGACTCATGGAATCGATTCCGCACTCTACAAGAAAAGTAGCGAATTCAGGAAAATCACTGGGAGCCTGGCCGCAAATACCAATTTTTTTCCCGCGGCGCTTGGCCACATCAATAACCATACGCACCATGTCTTTAACCGCTTCGTTTCGTTCATCAAAAATGTGAGCCACAAGATCTGAATCCCGGTCCAGGCCTAAAGTCAACTGGGTCAAGTCATTGGAACCAATGGAAAATCCGTCAAAGACATCACTGAAAGCCTCGGCTGAAATTACGTTACTTGGGATTTCGCACATTACATATACTTCCAGCTCGTTTTCGCCCTGGACAAGCCCGAATTCCTTCAAAACCTCTATTACTTTACGGCCTTCCTCAGGAGTACGACAAAAAGGAACCATCAATTTGATATTGGTAAGCCCCATATCATTTCTGGCCTTGAGCAAAGCTTTACATTCAAGTTCAAAGGCAGGTTTGTATTTCTCATCATAATAACGCGAGGCTCCACGCCAGCCAATCATGGGATTGCTTTCATGCGGCTCATACAGCGTGCCGCCTACCAGGTTTGCATACTCATTGCTTTTAAAATCCGATAATCGTACAATCACATCCTTAGGATAAAAACCCGCGCCAATACGACCAACGCCTTCGGCCAGTTTATCAATAAAGAACTGTTTCTTGTCATCCGGGTAAGCAGTAGTAAGAGCTTCAATTTCTTTTACAATTTCTGCGATCTTTTCATCAGATTTAGCTTTTGCTTTTAGATCGTCGAAATAATAAAGAGCCAGGGGATGAATACCGATATGAGAATTAATAATAAATTCCTCCCTGGCCAGACCTACGCCCTCATTGGGTATCTGGCACTCAGTAAATGCCTTTTCGGGCATACCAACGTTCATCATTATCTTTGTTTTTGTGGTAGGCAATGTATCAAGATCAACTTTTTCAATATCAAACTTCAACAACCCTTCATATATATAAGCGGTTTCACCTTCGGCACATGAAACGGTTATCTCGTTTCCGTTTTTTATCACTTCGGAACCATTTCCAGTACCGATTGCACATGGAATTCCCAGTTCACGTGAAATTATTGCAGCATGGCAGGTTCTCCCGCCGCGGTTGGTAACTATGGAGCTTGCTATTTTCATAATTGGTTCCCAGTCAGGATCGGTCATGTCAGTAACCAGCACTTCACCTTTTTTGAACTCGTGAATATGGGCTGAATCCTCAATTATATGCGCTACTCCCTGACCTATCATAGCCCCAACAGCCTGTCCTGATGCAACGAGTTTGCCTTTTTCTCTCAGCACGTAAGTTTCAAGAACTCTTTTGGATGAACTTTGTGAATGCACTGTTTCCGGCCTTGCCTGTACAATATAAAGTTCGCCTGTCCCCGCGTTAACGCCGTCACCGTCCTTGGCCCATTCAATGTCCATAGGTTTTTGATAATGATCTTCGATAATACATGCCCATTTGGCGAGCTGAATAATTTCATCATCGTTTAATATATATTTCCCCCGTTCCTCGGGAGTGGTTTCTATATTTTTGACTGTTTCTTTGTCATGGGAATCTGAATTATAAATCATTTTAAGTTCTTTACTTCCCACCTTCTTGCCAACAATTGGCCGCTTCCCTTTTTTAAGTGTGGGCTTGAAGACGTAATATTCATCGGGATTAACAACGCCAAGTACTACGTTTTCGCCAAGTCCCCAGGAACCGGTGATAAAAACCGCATCCTCAAAACCACTCTCTGTGTCAATTGAAAAAATGACGCCGGATGAAGCCGCATCACTACGAATCATTTTCTGAACGGCAATGGAAAGGTAAACGTCAAACTGTCCAAATCCCTTGTCGTGGCGATAAGAAATTGCGCGATTGGTAAACAGACTTGCAAAACATTTCCGGCAGTTTTCAATAAGGGCATCTACACCTCTGATATTAAGAAAGGTTTCCTGTTGACCCGCAAAAGAGGCATCCGGCAAATCCTCCGCTGTAGCAGACGAGCGAACCGCCACATCCACATTTGAACCATATTCCTCTTCCATTTTCTTATAGGCCTCAATAATAGCCTGCCTCAGGTCATCGGGAAACTCGGCATTTCTGATTATGCTTCTGACCTTCTCGCCGCGTTCCTGAAGATTTTTCATATCATGGGTATCAAGCCCTGACATGGCATCCAGTACATCATTTGCAATTCCCGCTGTTTTAATCAAATGTTTATAAGCATAAGAAGTGATGGCGAAACCATTAGGAACAGCAACGCCTTTCGAAGTTAGTTTCTGATGCATCTCGCCTAGCGAGGCATTCTTGCCGCCACCAAGGCAACGTCTCCTAATCAGCTTTTTCGGTTAATTTGTTAATATAATACAAAATAATACCAATAGCCAACCACTTATTTATATTTATATCTAAACTAATACATAAGTGTCAATATTAACCTTTCATTGAGCGATTTTCTTTAAAAATATTAACAAATTGTTCAAGACAAACGTTTGTGTTGAGCAATTGCGGCGCTTAAATGCGCACCAAAGAGCACGATTAAATTAATGATATAAATCCAGGTCATAAAAGAGATCAGTGCTCCCAGCGATCCATAAACCAAATTATATCTCGACAGCCCGCTGCTGAGATACCAGCTAAAAGCAGATGTAGCTACTTCTTCAGAAATCACAGCAAAAAAAGCTCCTCCAAAAGCCTCGGGCCATTTAACTTTTGTTTTTGGTACCCACCGGTAAAAGCTCATAAGGGTCATACAGATAAATACATAAATAATAATATTTGAAAAAATTGGTCTGAAATATGAAATATTAACGCTGCCTATCAATTGTATGTTCAAACTAGCTATAAGATGAATTACTGCCTTTGCCATCAAAAATAATGGCAGCAGCGCAACAAAAAAAAGTATTATTGAAAAGGCGGTTAACCGGGCTCTGAAAATATTTTGCGCCGGTGCATCAATCCATGCCCTGTTCAGATTATGCACAAGAGTGGTAAAAACACGGGTTGCAGCCCACACCAGTGCAATCAAACCTGTAATTCCGAAAGCCCCGCGAGCCTGAAGGATTTGCTGCATATTAGTACTTATTATCTGGTGGGAAGCTACAGGAAAAAATTTGAGAATTGTTTCCAGTATTTTTTCCTGAACATTTAAGCTCTCTAAAAAAAAGCTGTTTGCCGCAACAACTATTAAAATAACAGGAAAAAGCGAAAATAATGTATAAAATGCCATACTTGCGGCGGCTTCTGAAGCATGTTCCTGGCCAAATCTTTTTAAAGCATACCTCATCAATTTTAAAAAATAAATAAAGCCGGAATTAATTGTTTTCAGGGAGTTTTTATCCACAATCTATTCTCATAGGTTGAGCAATGCCATGCCAGCCTCTCAAAAAAATTCCAAAAAACCAATTTAAACCAATGCCTCTAAACGTTTTTTAAGCTCCAGATAATTGGTTTTACCTGTCCCCAGAACCGGTATTTCATTCAATTTAATCACATGCCTGATATTGTGGAGAGCGCTAAGACCGGCATCGCGAAGAAAGGAATTTACCGATACCCGATCTGTATCCTTAACCGTAAATAATATCAACTCTGGATTTTCCTCGCTGGGTGTTGCCTCAACTGCGATTACAGGGCCCTCGTCATCATCTCCTGCAAAGTGTGGCACTAAGACCTCTTCTATAGCGGGCAGTGAGATCATCTCACCCCCCAGCTTAACAAAGCGTTTCAAGCGACCGCAAAAGGTTAAAATTCCCTCAGTATCTTCGGATATAAGGTCGCCGGTTTTGTACCATTCTTTGCCTTCATACTCAACAAAGGGAGATTCTCCGTCATAGTTCAGGTAACCGCTGAATACACTTGGGCCGCGCACCAGAAGCATCCCAGCTCTGTTCCTGCCGACTTCTTTACCGGTATCAACACTAATAATTGTATGTTTAACTGAGGGCATTACCCTGCCGACCGTATATGGTTTTGGGGCGCTTTCCATGTTGAAGGATATAATCGGCGAACATTCAGTTTCACCGTAGCCTTCGAGAAGTTTTATTTTTGGGCAGCGTTCATTTATAGACTTGTATACTGCTGCCGGACATTTTTCAGCACCGCTGATAGCAAGCCGTAATGTTTGAAGCTGTCTGCTGCTCGATGCTTTCACGATGCCATTTATAAATGTGGGAGTCCCGACCATTAGCGATACTCTGTATTCCTCTATCAAACGCGCGATAGTAGATGCCTCGGTAGGATTGGGATTATATACTGTACGAATACCCATAGATAAAGGAAGTACAATTGTTGCTGTAATGCCGAATGAATGGAATGGAGGCAGGATGCCAACCAAAACATCCTTTTCCCTGACGGTTGCCATTGAAGGGATATCCCTAATATTTGTCATTATATTTTTGTGTGAAAGCGGTACCGCTTTAGGCAGACCCTCTGAGCCACTGGTAAACAGAATTACAGCAATATCATTCATTTTGGGGTGTTTTAACGACGACCACGTCAGCCGGCTTCTTAAATAGGCTGATATCTTGGATTTATACGAAATTTTTTTGCGAAGATCCTCAAGAAACACAAAGCGGTCGCTCAATTGGTCCAGGTTTACTCCCTGCATTGAAAGCCTGTTAACCAGTACATTAGCAGTTAATATATTATTTACGCCAATAAGATTAAGTGAATGTACCATATTGCGAGGGCCGACTGTCCAGTTCACCATAACCGGTATTTTGCCGGCAAAAAGGGTGGCCAGATAGACTGTTGTGGCTCCTGCCGATGCCGGCAGCATAATCCCTATATGGCTGCCGGGTAAAGACTTTATCAGGGGTTTAAGCACCATAATTGCAACAATAATATCGCGATATGTTTTTTCGCCGCTTACCTGATCTGTGATGATAAGTTTGGAAGGATTCCGCCTTGCCTGATTCAAAAAAACCTCAGTTATCGTACTCCCTTCGGCTACGGTTAACTGATTGTTTGAAGAAGGTTGTCTAAGCCACCTCTTACTCGCTGGTTTCAATGGCACATTATCAGATGCCACTCCTTTGCCCATTGCAGCCTGCATTACATCCCCGACAGTATTCAATGAACCGGTATCAACCTGAGAAAACCCGAATTCTTTTTCCAGCCATGCAATCACTTCTGCAACGGCAAGACTGTCCAGCCCAAGGTCATACGCCAGATGATGGTCTTTTTTTATGTTTGTCTGCCCCGTAAATTGCCCCAGAAATTCAATAACCAGTTTCTGTGTGGTTTCAGGCACAGCATCGGTCTTCCAGTCGATCTTTACATGCTCCGGCTCAGGGCGTATTCTAATACCACTCTTCTCATAGAAAAAATATGGAACATAGGTATTTCGGGAAGCATCGGCATTATAAAAATCCTCCAGAAAACGGTTCATGGTAATCCGGTCTGCCGTGCGGGGAAAGTTTTTTGGTTCGACAAACTCAATCTGTACCGGCCTTCGCGGCATGAAAAATAAGCCGTTAAGGAAAAGATACTTCAGGCCCTGCTTAAGGTTAAACATAACATCCGGATTCTTGCCTGAAGCCCAGCTAAAACTGCTTCCCCATAAGCCATTCTGACGTACCAGAACCACACGGACATCCGGAACCTGTTCCAGAATTAGTTTGACTGCGCTGGCTGCCCGGATTTCTTCCATGCAACTCCTTTTAAGGTGGCCCGCAGGGTAGAGCAAAAAATTTCCATTGCTTCGAATATATTCAACAGTTTCTGAAAGCACTTCTTTAATAACTGCGGAAGCAGCAAGTCCTGTTCTATGAATACCAGGGATCAACCTTGCTCCAAAGCGTTTGCTTATCCATGCAACCAGAGGATTAGTTAGCCGTAATTCAACGGCAAGTGATTGCGGTGCAAAATCTTTGTGCAAAATAGAAACTATGATGGCAGGATCTATCAATGCAGGATGATTCGGCAAAAAAAGAATGCCGTTTTTTCCCCTTGATTTTATATCATCCAGCCCTTTTATTTTGATGCTGTAACGAAGCCTGAGTAAAATTTTGGCTAAAAGTCTCAGCAAGTTATTCAATAGACTATATTTCTTCATTATCTCTTCCCTCATCTACAAAATATAATAAAGTTCCGCCTGCAATAAAGAAGAGCGAAATAGACATAATGCTGACTCTTGATGAAATATCACTGCTGTATCCCATATGTCTGACCATAAGGCCGATTAATCCCATGAAAACAGGACCAATGACCGCAGCGAATTTTCCAAGCATATTATAGAAGCCGAAGTACTCGGCTGATTTGTCCACAGGAATTATTTTAGCGTAATAAGAGCGGCTTAATGCCTGTATGCCACCCTGCACCATACCAATGATAATGGCAAGAATATAGAATTCAATTTTATTTTGCATAAAACCTGCCCATATGGAAACAAAAAGATAAACTCCAATTGCTATAAAAATTGAGCGCCTGGCGCCTATCTTGCCCCCAAGATAACCGAATCCTATAGCAGAAGGGAAGCCGACAAATTGTGTGATAAGCAATGCAACGATTAAATCATTTGATTCAAAGCCGATTGAAATTCCATAATCTACTGCCATACGTACTATTGTGTCCACCCCGTCCATATAAAGCCAGTAAGCCATAAGAAACATAAATATGGGCTTCAGGCGACGGGCCTGATGAAAAGTCTCTTTTAACTGGACAAAGCCTGCTTTCACCATATTAATGCCGGATACCGCATCTCTGCTCACAGGTTCTCTCACAAAAATAAAGATCGGTATAGAGAAAAACGCCCACCAGGCACCAACGCAGAGGAACGAAAATTTCACAGCTTCTCCGGCATCAGCAAATCCAAATGTTTCGGGCCTGAGGGTCATCCATACATTTAAAGCAAAAAGAAGACCTCCGCCCAGATATCCCAGCGAAAATCCCAACGCAGAAACAAAATCCATTTTCTTTTTTGAGGCAATACCGGTTATTAATGAATCATAGAAAATGTTTCCTCCCGAAAATCCGACAGTTGCGAAGACATACAAAACAACGGCTATCGGCCAGTTGCCCTTTGAAACCATGTACAGAGACGAAGTCATAACCACGCCCATATAGGCAAAAAACATTAGAAACTTCTTTTTTGATGTTCCCTTGTCGGCAATAGCTCCAAGTATGGGTGCAAATAGAGCCACAAAGATACCGCCAATCGAATTTGCCATCCCCAATCTTGCTGTACTCACCGTGACATCAACACCGGCACTCCAGTATTGCTTAAAAAAAATCGGGAAAAAGCCGGCCATAATTGTGGTGGCAAAGGCCGAATTAGCCCAGTCATACATGCTCCATCCGAATATTGCTTTCTTATCGTCTATCTGCATTTTATCGCTTTTAAATATTATTTTTTGACAGGATTAACAGGATATTCAGGATTAAAAAAGTAAAGTGAGACTTAGCCCAAGCTTGTTTACTTGAAACAAAATCCTGTTTATCCTGTTATCCTGTCAGAATTTTTTCAAAGGACTAAAGTGTTGCGAGTTTGTAAATTTCTGATTATTCAAAATTTAATTGTTAATATAATAAAAATCTTATAAATGGTAGATTTGATGATATAATTCTATATGAATGATGAAAAAGCAACTCTTATATCCTTAAAGGAAGTCGGCGGACCGGTGAAATTCGGTTAAATATTTGGATATTGATATGGCAGATGTCAAGCATTGATGAATCGTTTACGGGGGAATAAAACGGCATGTCACAATATTACACTGTAAAAAAAACAGAAGAAGTTGAATTGCTGACTCAGGAGATTAATAATCTGCAAGTCAGGATTGATGAAAAAAAGTCTTTGCGGCCGGAACGTCGGGAAACGATTATGGAAAAACTGATTTCGTGGATAAATGAGAATATTGACACAGAACATGGGCTGATAACAGGAGCAGTCGCCCATTATAACCTGGTAAAAATTCATCCATTTGATGACGGTAACGGCAGGGGAGCCCGCTGCTCTCGCTATTCCTTCAACTTTTGTGATCTGAGATCGAACAAATTCGACCCAAATCTGTGCGCCTACTTTGGGGAAGTTATTTCGTCCACGTTCCTTAAATATATTTCAATTAATTTTAAAGAGCGGAAGTCGGGTTAGGGTCTGACATAAATGTAATAGTTATTTCATGACAGACCCTCGCCCGTACACAACATCTATTGGGCCAAAATAACCTTTTTTATCTCATCAAAGATCTCCACGAACCTGATCATCCCCTTGAACTCGCTGCCCGACACCACTGGCATCCGGCCTATATTATTGGCCACCATGACGTGAACAGCCTCGGACAGGGTAGCGTCTTCATCTATGCTAACTGGAAACGAAGACATAACCTCTTTGACCGATTTTTTCAATTGTGCCTTGCATTGTCCTGAAAACTCACCCTCGTAATAAAAAACAGGATAGTTTTTAAATGCTTGCGGTGTAAACCAGGAATGACCCCACTTACCAGCACTATATTTTGGTTCCAGCGCTATCAGGGCATCTCTATAAGACAGTTGTCCTATTGGTTCATTGTTTTTATCCAGAACCAGAATCGCGTGGTGCCCTGTTTTAGCCATAAGTTCATAAGCATCCCTGACAGACTTATTCGAAGAGATACTGTCGTAATCTTCAAGCGAGATCATAAGATCCCTTACTTTTCTTTCTCCGTTACTTGTCATCATAACCCTCCGTTGTGATGTTTTGCCTCAACGTAAAAAACGCAGCCAGGATATCTGGAGCGTAAGCAGTCTATTTCTCTTTGATCTGCTCAAAGACCCGTCCAGGATGGGCTTGTAGCTCACGGATCCTGCTCTCCTGGATTTTTTGTTCATGGGCCTTTTTCTTCTCATAGGCCTGGCTCATCTTCTCCAGCAACTCATCAAAATCCGCGGGTTTCATGATGTAATCAAAAGCTCCGAGTTTCAGCCCATCAATGGCCGTTTCTACAGTTGAGTGGCCGGTGAGCATAATCACCTCCATGAGCGGCCTTATTCTTTTCATTTCCTGAAGAGTTTCCACACCGTCCATACCCGGCATTTTGACATCCAGTATTACCACATCAAAAAGTAGTTTATCCAGAATCTCCAGTGCCTTTTCCCCACTTTCAACACCGGTAACATTAAGTTTTCTCTTTTGAAGACGCTTTATAAATGTTTCGCGAAAATCATCCTCATCGTCAACGACCAAAACCCTAAAGTCTTTCATTGTTATCTCTCCTTGTTTTTATTCTGTTCAGCAAACTTCAAGCCTTGCCACATGCCGATTAGAAACTCTCACATCAAAGGTAAACCAGGCAGATTATCATCATCCAATATACATTAGTACTTTTTGTTTTTCCTTTTCTTGCCACCTGTTTATCTCCTTGTCCGGCACTTGTCATTTAACCGGTAATCGCGGGCCAGGGCAGGATTTGCCAGTATCCGAAGAAGGCCACTATCCAGAGAATCGCCATTGATATAAATACAAAGGGAAGACCAATGCGGACAAAGTCAATGGGAGCGAGAAGCTGCTCTCCTGTTTCAGGATGTTTTGCCATCCCGTAGGCAATAGCATTGTTTACGGTGCCGACGATCATAGCGTGAGCATAGGAAGACCCGAATGAGCAGGCAAGTCCCACCTTCCACAAATGTACCCCTCCTATTTCCGCCATGGGAAGCACAACAGGACCGAGAGAGCCGACTGCCGCGCCATCACTCATGAAATTGGTTACAATAGTAGTAATCAGGCTTGATGCCACCACAATACCCATGCCTGTATGGAAAGCCTCCGGCAACAGGTTCACAAAGTTCTGGGCTATCCACACACCGGCTCCAGTGTATTTCAGGGCAACTCCCATGGCGCAGGCTCCTGCGTAGAGCCCTACAACATCAAAGCGTACTCTTTGCTGGACATCTTCCCATGTCATCAACTTTGTTACAAGGATAAAAAATACAATTAAAATAGTGGCGCCGCCAAGGCCGATCACCGCGCTGGCAGCCATCCAGAGGATAATCTGGGCAGCAAACAGAATGGCCATGGTAAGCTCTTTTCCCCGCAAAGGGCCTATGCCCTCAACGCCTTTTTTCATCACACCGCCCACATCCATCGTGAGCGCAGGGCCGGTCTTGCGGGCCACGGAGAAATATATCCACATACCACAGGCCAGAGCAAGAAACGGGACCACAGGCAGGCCGTACATCATCCAACGGCCAAAGCTCATGGGTAGGCCATAATCGCTAAAATAACCAACCATAATAGCTGCGCGGCCGCCAACGGCAGGTGATCCTGAGCCGCCAACGTTCGCGGCAAAACATATACCCAAAAACAAGGTGCAGGCCAAAGCGTGAAGCTGTTTCTTGTTGCAGCCTGCTTTTTCCCCTTCAAGATACACAAGGCCCAAGATCGGACACAAAAGCGCAACAAGGGCATGTTCTGAAAGAAAGCCGGAAATTACGGCCAGAACCGGAAAAAAGATAAAACAAAAACCCTTTAATCCCTTGATCTTGCCCAGAAGGATATTGCCGATTCTTCTGTCAAGCCCTGTTACGCCCACTGCAGCGGCCAGAATAAGCACGCCCAGGATAAAAAATACCGCATCCTTCATGTAGGCTTTTGATATTTCATTGATAGGCAAAATCATATAAACATACAGAATAACCCCGACCAGGATGTTGGTTGCCCCCAGAGAGATCGCTTCCGTGCCCCAGAGAAGAGCAATGCTGAAAAGCATGGCCACGCACAGCATCATCTTATGAGCCACTTCTTCTGGGGTATAATTTTTTTTCGTAAGTTTGTTATACGAATCCAAGAAGTTGTTGGTGCCCGGCTTATACTTGGCACCCTTGACGTTCTCCTGCTGCACGAGATCTATCATGCTATGGGGCGTGGGAACTATGTAAACGAGCGTAACAAAAAAGATCATAAGACCGAGTATAACAATTGGTATCTGCCCGGGTGATCCTTTCCACCACGGCCATGAAAAAGGCTTGTGATTTACCGATAATACTGCAGCTCCATGTTCCATTTTATCTTTCCCTCCTTATCTAAATTGAGCTATTAGCAGTTAGCACAATAATTTCAATATATTGATAGATGTCTGCATTTCACCCAATTGATAAAAATCGAATCGCTGATAACTACTTGAAATAATAAGAGCTAATTGCTAAGAGCTGATCGCTCATTAATTAACAAATAACTCTTTTTTGCCATGAACATAATATCCGAACACACACATGAGCATGACAGTTGCCAAATGGTTGACCGAAACTGACGACATCATTGTTATCAGGTTATTTGTAATACCAAAGGCAAAAAATATCATGTACACAGTCCATGCGTTTCTCCTTAAGTTCAGAAACCCGGTAAATATATAGAAACTGATTCCGGCATGGAGAAAATGGATCACAACTGCCGGTGTTCCTGAAACTGCCATTCCTAGAATCCCTGCCGGAGTCTCCGAAAGACCTGCACATATGCAGAACATACCGCCGGCCAGCATGAAAATACTCAGCAGCGTAATTCCCAGCGGCCTTTTTTGCACATGTTTTCTTTTACTGTACATGGTACTTTCCTGGACATCACCCATTTGTCGGGGCAGGCCCTCGTTTCCCATTGTCCTGACGCTTTCCACTATATCACCTCCCTTCTCTCAGGATTGTTGATTGTCGATTGTCGATTGTCGATTTGTGGAATCGCTTTGCTCTGTCTTTTTGTGATAAAAAATTAATAGAATACCATCAATCATCAGTCATCAGTCACCAGTCATAAAGTTCTTTTTTGATAAGCTCTTTTAAGTATTTCATGTCCACCGGCTTTGCCAAATAATCCGTGCAGTCCATGCGCTCTGCAATCTGTTTTTTACCCCACGCGGGATAGGCTGATATCATAATCACCGGTATTTGCCTGTTAATGCCCTTGAGCTTTTCCAGCACCTCGATTCCGTCCATCTCCGGCATGCAAACATCGACGACAGCCAGGTCAAATGGCCTGTCTGCGGCAAGTCGAAGCGCCGCCGCTCCTGAGCCTGCGCACTCAACATCGTAACCCGCTTTGCCCAGCACGCGTTTTAAGAGCACCTGCATGTTCTCCTCATCATCAACAACTAAGATCTTGTGCGTCATGAGCATTTTCCAAATACTGTAATCCGACAACCGTGAACTGTTCCCAGATATGTAATTAGTCAACAACTTGAACCCAGCACTTATCCTGTTTATAGGTACAGCAGGAAGTATGCCAGCAAAGGTGTATTGGCGATGGTGAAATGATAACTTATTGTATTGTCATCCGGCACAGCATACGATTTGGACAGTGTCTATTTATTTGGACACTGTCCAAATCGTATGCTTGTTCACCAAAACCAACCTGTGCGGTTAGCCATTAGCTGTTAGCGTTTAGCCGTTAGGAACGGGGACGAAATAACTTCCCCAAGTAGGCGTATAGATTTGGGTCAAATTTGTTCGATCTCAAATCACAAAAGTTGATGGAATAGCGGGCTATTTTGATATTTTTGTGATTTGAGATCGGGCAAAGGTGGCCTGAAGCTGTGATTTATAGTTGGGGAAGTTATTTCGCCCCCGTTCCTTAGTATTGAAAAGGAGTAGGAATGAGAGATTTTAGAAAACTTAATCAGCAGGTCAATGAAGTAAAGAGGATGTTGAACAGTTTTATCCAAAAGCTAACAGCTAATGGCTAATAGCGCAGGTTGAAACATGTTACTCAGAATCAGAATGATATTTCTTGATGCATTCGGGACATATTCCGTGAGAAAAAATTACTCCCGACATTTTTTGGTTGAAATACTCTTCAATAGAAACCCATACACGCTTATTGTTTTCCCTCTCATAACGTATTTTCTTGCAATGCATACATATCGGAAGATTAGATTCGTATATCTGCAGACGTCTTTCAGCTCTTTTCAATTGTATGGCTCTTTCAACAGCAATTCCCGCTGCAAAACGATTTAACCTATTCAAATTATTACAAATTACCAAAAATAGTTTACGACGAAAACTTTAACAGCTTGATATTACAACAAAAAATTTACTTACGAAAAACTAACAATATCAATATGTTAGACTTTCGTTTCGTGAACTTATTTAAACAAAATACAGTAATTTCAACAGGTTAAGCTGTTTTGCAGCGGGAATTGCTGCTCTTTCAATAACAAAAAGAAGCGTTTCCCCAAGATTCTCTGTCTTTTCAACGACAAAATCGTCCGCTCCTCTCCGCATTGCCTCAACCGCTGTTTCAATACTTTTTGTGTTGGACAAAATTACAATGGGAACACAATTATTTCGAAGCCTGATATTTTCTATCAATTCCAGGCCATTCATCTTCGGGATGTTTAAGCCTGTGACAAGAATATCATATTTCAGCCCTGTCACGTTTTGTAGAGCGGCTTTACCATGTTTCACGCATGTATAACCTCATACCCGCCGACTTCAAGGAGTGATGTAACTGTACGGACGATTGAGGGAGATTCATGGACAAGCAATGATTGTTTCATAATGATGACTGGTATCCTTTTATGCTTTCCCAATTCCAAGAGCACATATTTTATTATATAATGAACTTCGACTTATTCCAAGAATCCTGGCGGTTTTTGTCTTATTGCCCATTGTCTCTTCCAGTGCCTTTAATATAGCTTTTCTTTCCGCCTCCCGGCCAGCGGCCTTGATTACGGTTTTGAACGGTTCCAACTGCTTGGTTTTACAGGACATCATTTGTCTGACAGGCAATGGCAGCGAAGCTTCATCAATAAGTGGACCGGCGCTTAAAAGTACCGCACGTTCCATTACGTTTTCAAGCTCTCTGACATTTCCATCCCACGGATTTTGCAAAATGGCATGCATGGCATCCGGTGTGATATCTGAAAGCTCCCTGTCGTAAATTGTGGCATATTTTCGCATAAAGTGATATGCCAGCGCTGTGATATCAGACCTTCTTTCCCTCAACGGAGGCAGATCGACAGTAACTACAGCCAACCTATAGTAAAGATCCCTTCGGAATCTCCCCTCATGCATTGCCTGCTCAAGATTTACGTTTGTGGCAGCTACCACCCGCACATCTCCTTTAATGCTCGTAAGGCTGCCTACCGGCCTTACCTCTTTTTCCTGAAGCACACGGAGCAGATTCAACTGCACGGCCGAAGAGATGGTTCCTATTTCATCTAAGAAAAGCGTGCCCTTGTCTGCAGCTATAAACAAGCCTTTTTTATCTTGAACCGCCCCTGTAAATGCCCCCTTGACATGGCCGAAGAGTTCGCTTTGCAAAAGATGTTCCGGGAAAATACCGCAATCCACAGCAATAAAAGGCTGGTCCCTCCGGCTGCTCAAGTCGTGGATAAGCCGGGCGATCAACTCCTTGCCGGTACCGCTTTCTCCCTGGATCAGAACTGTCGCCTGGCTATCTGCCACCCTGGCAACGAGTTTCAACACATCCCGCATGGCTTTGCTATTTCCGATAATTTTTTTAACTCCATATTTGTCTTTCAGCTTCTCGCGGAGTCGCTTGACCTCATTACGAAGTTCGCAATATTTTAAGGCCTTGCCTGCTACCAGAAGAATATCATCTTTGCGAAAGGGCTTGGTCAGATAGTCGAATGCACCTGTCTTCATAGCCTCAACCGCAGATTCGATAGTGCCATAGGCCGTGATTACAATAAAAGGAATGTCCGAATATCCGGCTTTTACCTCCTTTAACAGGTCCATGCCGCCAAGGTCAGGCATCAAAAGATCAGAAAATATTAGATCAAAATCATTCTTTTCCAATAGACTGATTGCCTCGGTTACACTGGCCGCGGTTCGCACCTCATGGCCTTGCCTTGTGAGAATTTTTTCAAACAGCTTGAGCATGTGCTGCTCATCATCCACTACTAAAATCTTTGCCAACACCGTATCCACCTCAATTTTGATGAACTCGTAAAAACTAGATTATGCCACTCTGCGGCACTGCATACAAAATAACTTTTGCGTAATGAGCTTCAGGTATGATTGAATTTAAATCAGGAAACTGTCTGAATGTATTAGAAATCGTTAAGAAAGAACTTGGTAAGATATTGTTATTTATAAAGAATCGTCGGATTATTACAATGGTTATTTTTATTATGGACTGTTCTTTCTTTACGATTTCTTATACGTGAGTTTTTCCTGGTTTAAATTTAATTATACTTGGAGCGGCGTCTGCAAACAACCACCTTCATCGAAGTGACCACTTTTTACAACGCCATCAATCTTTTAAGGGAAAATAAAGGTTGCATATAGTTCCTGCCCCCTTTCGACTCTCTATTTCAATTTTTCCTTTGTGGTCTTCCATGATACGCTGACAAACGGAAAGTCCTAATCCTGTCCCCTTGCTCCCTTTGGTGGTAAAAAAAGGATCAAAGACACGATGAAGATCGTTTTCGGATATCCCGTTACCTGTATCTGATATGCTGATCCGAATCCAATCGCCGGGTTCCAGCAACTGCTCTTTGTGTACAAGGCTAATACCAAAAGCAAGAACACCTGCGTCAGGCATTGCTTGAATAGCATTAATCATAATATTAAGAAAAACCTGCTGGATAAGCTGCGGATCAACCTTGATGGAACGTGGTTCCATTTCAAAATCCCTTTTGATACGCACCTTGTTTTTCTTGATTCTTGGGGTCAGTAATACAATTGAACTTTTAAGAAGTTCAACGATGTCCACAGGAATTCTTTCAGGAGGCTTTAACCTGGCAAAGTCCAAAAGGTTTTTTACCACGTCTACACACCTGGCTGTTTCTTTTTCAATAATTTTGATCGGTTCAATCAAAGGATCATTCAAAGAAAGCTCATCTAAAATATCCTGGACAAACCCGAGAATAATGCCAAGGGGATTGTTGATTTCGTGGGCAATGCCCGCGGCCAGCTCACCCATGAAGGCGACCTTGCTGGATCGATGAAGCTGATCCTGCAACATATTTCGCTCTACAAGCAGCCTGCGGTATCGTTCCTCATCTTCCCGTGTTTTTACTTCCCGGATCCGCCTGGAGGTTACGTCCCTGACAATTATAAGCAGATACCGCGCCTGCCGGTAATCAAAGGGGGCAAAAGAAACATTTGCCGTAAACGCCTCACCGTTTTTTTGCTGAAGATCAATATCAACTTCTGTCGTTCTTTTGATATCAGACAAACACGAGAAAATATATCGGTCTTTTTCATAAGGCTCACACAGATCTCGCAGGTTTCTCTTCAAAAACTTCTGATGGGTATACCCCATAAACTTTTCCAACCATCTGTTGGCAAAAATTATCCGGCCTTTGCTGTCTGCGATCAACAGGGGAAGGCGCGCCTCTTCAATCATAGTCTTAAACAACGGCATCTCCGTATTTTACGGATTCACAAAAAAAATACTGTACAACACCCCGGCATAACCTTGCAACATGCAAAAACGTTGTGTGGCAAAAAAACCTCTCTTGACAAAAAAGAACTGTAAGAATATCATTTTATGAGGCGGCATTCGGACAACTGACTGTCCTGCCTTGTCCCTCCTCTCCTGAAAAACATAGAAATGCATATAAGAAATAGAGATGTTTATACACCCACTTAAACGACATTGCTATAATCTTCGATTTACTCTGGGAACTGCTTTTGTAGGTATTGTAATTTTGTTGTTGATCTTTTTTGGACTGACAACATATCTCAGCGTACGTTCTTTTATCCGCCAGGAAATACAGCAGAGACTTATGGATACAGTAGGGGTTGCTGCTTTGCAGATTGATGCGGAAACTCACAAGAATCTTGCTCAAAGTAAAGACGAAGAAACAGATGCCTATATGAAAATTAAAAAGCGCTTACAGCAAATTCGAGACAATTGTAAAGATGTTCGATTTGTATATACAATTAGAAAGAACAAAAAAGGGGAGATTATTTTTATTGTTGATGCGGAAGAAAATCCTCAAGACATAAGCCATATAGGTGATGTATATGCAGCTCCGACTCCACAGATGCTTGCTGTCTTTACAAAACCCTATAAAGTAGAGGTGGAAGATCAGTTTTATACCGATCAATGGGGAACAACTCTTTCAAGCTACGCACCTGTTTTTTTAAAGAACGGCGAGTTAGAGTCAGCACTTGCTATGGATATGTCTGCAAACAAAATTATTGATTACGAACGGCGTTACCTATTGACAATTCTGGTATTTTGTATAATTGCCAGCTCATTAGGTGCCGCGTTAAGCATTTTCTTTGCACGAAGGATAAGTAAGCCATTAATGCTCTTAGAGGCCGATATGTCAAGAATCCAGAAGTTTGATCTTGACAGCAAAACTAAGATTAGCTCGCATATAACCGAAGTGATTAAGATGAAGAACGCTGTAGATAACATGAAAACCGGACTACGATCATTTAAAAAATATGTTTCTGCGGATTTGGTCAGTGAATTGATTAAATTGAAGAAAGAAGCGGTACTGGGTACAGAAAGGAAAGAGTTAACCATATTCTTATCAGATATTGATAATTTTACCACCATTTCTGAAAATTTGTCACCAGAGCAACTTTCTGAAAATTTGGGAGAATACTTTAAAGGAATGACGAAAATCATCCTTCAAAACAATGGAACGGTCGATAATTATACTGGTGACTCTATAATGGCTTTCTGGGGCGCACCTTACTATATAAAAAACCATGCGGTATCAGGATGCTATGCCGCCCTGCAGTGCCAGAGATATCTGGATACTCTTGATAAAAGTTGGATAGAAAAGGGGATTCCACTCTTTGCAACTCGTATGGGTTTAAATACAGGTGATACTATTGTCGGTAATATTGGATACAAGGAAAGGTTTGCTTATACTGTCATCGGTGACAATGTTAATCTGGCAAGCCGGTTGGAAGGATTGAATAAATTCTATGGTACCCGAATTCTGATAAGTGAATTTACCTATACTCAAGCCAGGGAGCATATAGAAACACGGTTTATTGATATTGTATCTGTGAAAGGAAAGAGTAAAAGCGTTATGGTATATGAACTTATCTCAGAGAAGAATAACATTGGCAAAGAATTGAAACAATTCATTGATTTGTTCAACTACGGAGCAGATCTCTATCTGGACAGAAAATGGTCTGAGGCAATAAAGGTTTTCAAAGAAACCTGTAAGAAAAACCCGCACGATACTCCATCGCAAATACTTCTTAAAAGATGCTCAAAATATGCAAAAAACCCTCCGCCTCTTGATTGGTCCGGAGCTATTGTGATGCAAAAAAAGTAAGGAACGTTGATGTTCCTAATTTTGCAAAAAGTGCTTGATAAACTATTAACATCTGCCTCAAATGAATCTCCAAAACCGACTCAAACTCACTAAAACTGCTCTGATAATTGTCTGGAGTATCAGTTTTTTCTGTTTTGTTCTGACGCTGATGACAGGCATGCAATCGCCTTATGCCGTGCCAAATAGTTTTGTTTGGCTTCAAAGTCTTGGCCTTTTTACTTTACTTCTAGGAATAGGAAGCGGTTTATGTTATGGCCGATGGCGTTTTCGCGGCCTTCAAAATCAGATTACAGATCAATCGAAAGAAATCAAACGATATAAGGAGAGATATCGAATTTTGGTGGAAAGTGCTGAAGACTTTATCTTTACAGTAGATCGCTCCGGACGCTTTCGATCTCTCAACAGCTTTACCGCTGCTTTTTTTGGAGGATTCCCTTCGCAATTTATAGGCCGACCGCTTTCAGATCTTTTTTCACAAGAAGTTGCCGAAAAACAACTCAAGCTTATCAAATCGGTGTTCCAGTTTGGGAAAAGCATGCGGGATGAGTTTATGATAGTCAGAGGGGAATATCAGATGTGGCTCAGTGCTAACTTTATGCCACGCAAGGACGAGAAAGGCAATGTAATCTCGGTTCTGTGCATTGCCAAAGATATTACAGAAAGCAAGAAGCTGGAAAACCAGCTTATTAATACTGAAAAACTTGCTTCAATGGGAACCCTGTCTGCGGGAGTTGCACACGAGATCAACAACCCGCTTGGTATTATCCTGGGTTTTACCGATCTTCTCCTGGAAAAATGTGAAAAAAACAGCCAGCTTTATCAAGACTTGAAAACAATTGAACGCCACGGCCTTCATTGCAAGGCAGTGGTGGAAAACCTGCTGAGATTTGCCCGTCATGGAGAGGACATTTACGAATACTGTGATATCAATAAACCTATCAGAAGTATCATGGACGTGGTTAAACACTCATTGGATATGAACGACATTGACCTTCGATTGAGTCTCTCGCCGGATCTTCCTGAAGTTAAAGGTGATTTGCGACAAATGCAGCAGGTAATACTGAACCTGGTTAATAACGCAACGGCTGCAATGAAAAATGGAGGTGTCTTGTGGATAAGTTCGGTTCTTGATGCTAATAATGAAAAGGTGGTTGTAATTGTTCGCGACAATGGACATGGTATCCCGCCTGAACACATGGATAAAATTTTTGATCCGTTTTTTACAACAAAGAGTGAAGGGGAAGGCACGGGTTTAGGTCTGTCTGTAAGTCATGGCATTGTAACCAAGTACGAGGGAACTATTATCTGTGAAAGCAATACAGCCAATTCCGGCAGCAATCCAAAAGGAACGACCTTTACCATTACACTCAGGGCTAAACGGGACTAATTATGGATGGAAGGGTTTTAATAGTTGACGATGAAAAGGATATGCTTGTCCTTTTAAAAAGAATAATTGAAGAAAAAACCAACCATATTGTTGAAACAGAATGCGATCCTTTGAAGGTCGCAGAACTGCTGAAAAAACAGCAATTTGATATCATAATAACTGATTTGAAAATGCCGAAAATGGATGGGATAGCCATCCTTGATATGGTAAAAAATATTCAGTCCTCTGCTATTGTGGTAATTATGACAGCATATGCCACTATTGAAACCGCTGTAGAAGCAACCAGAAAAGGGGCTTTTGACTATATATCCAAACCCTTTCGTAAAGAACGGATACTTATAACAATTGATAAGGCCATGGCATGGCAAAAGCTCACACAAGAAAATATAACCCTGAAAAAGTCCCTCCGGCAGAAAAAAGGATTTCTTCCTATTATCGGTTCCAGCCCTGCTATTATGTCAATCATAACAATGATTGATCAGGTGGCCAAATCAACAGCTACGGTTCTTATAAGCGGAGAAAGTGGTACCGGTAAAGAACTGGCAGCAAGAGCTATTCATTATTCAAGCCACCGCAAAGACAAGCCTTTCATAACAGTAAACTGTACTGCCATGCCTGAACAAATAATAGAAAGCGAGCTTTTTGGGCACATCAAGGGTTCATTTACAGGAGCATGGAAAGACAAGAGAGGAATTGTTGAAGATGCGGACCAGGGTACTCTTTTCTTAGACGAAATAGGAGACCTGAACATGGCCATGCAGGCCAAATTGCTTCGGCTCCTGCAAGAAGGGGAATACAAGCCGGTCGGAGGTCTAACAACAAAACAAGCAGACATCCGTTTTGTAGTTGCAACCAATCAGGATCTTAAAAAGCTGATAGAAACAAAACAATTTCGAGAAGATCTTTTTTACAGGCTGAATGTTATCAATATACACATGCCCCCTTTAAGGGAAAGACAAGAAGATATCCCAACTCTATCACATCATTTTCTCAAAAAATTCAAGTCGTTAAACGATAAAAAAATAAGTGGTATAGATCCTGAGGCAATATCAGCACTAATGTCCAAAAGCTGGCCCGGAAATATCAGGGAACTGGAAAACTGTATTGAGCGCGGGGCCATCCTCTGCCAATCCGATATTATTAAAATCTCAGATATCCTGCCACAAGAACCTGTAGCGCATACTTTGCCTGTTCTTGATCACAACATTTATACACTTCCATTTAAAGAGGCAAAGGAAATGGTTATAAAGGCTTTTCATAACAAATATATTCATTGGATCCTTCAACAAAATAAGGGTAATATTTCCAGGGCTGCCGAGCAGGCTGACCTGCAAAGACAATATCTCCACAGACTCATAAAAGAAGAGAACATTAACACTGAAATATTTAAATAAAAAACATAAAAGTTCACCACGGAACTACACGGAGTTTCACTGAAAATTGCAAACAATGAGTAAGTTACTATAAGAATATACTACGCACTACCACAAATTGAGCTTATTTGTCATTTCGACCGTAGGAAAAAATCTTAAGATTCCGAACCCCGCCTATATTCGGCTGGGTTCGGAATGACAGAAATGCAAGTTATAACTGTGTTAGGAATATTAAATTTGGACTTAGATTCCGTGTAATTCCGTGAAAATCCGTGGTAAAATTATTACAAAAAATATAAATCACTCTCCGACATCCTTGCTGTAAACTAATTGTTTCACCACCTTAACTTATTGATATTTCACAATCTATCTGTCAAATCTTCATCCCTGCACATCAACTACTGTAACCTGATAGTTTACAAAAAAATTAAAATCCAAACACAATTAATAAAATTGATAAACAATTAATAATTATTACAGGTAATTAAGATTTTATTCCCGCTGTCTGATTTTTTGGCACCTGCATTGCATTTAGCTAACGCTTGTAACAGTTAAGCCACTGAGGCCTAAAGAAGGAGACCCTTTTCAAAAAGGAATATAATGGAAAAACTAAAGGTTAAAGATATTACTCTCCTCATGGATAAAAATCTTTCCATAAGGCCATCTGTTTCTGTAGAGGACAAGATTACTGATGCAATTGAAGTCATGCTTAAAAACGACCTCGACCACATTGCCGTGACAAGCAAAGATAAAATCCTCGGCATGATAAAGCTTAAAGATGCGCTTAAAGTAATTGGATTAGAAGACGACCTGAAAAAAAAGGCAGCAAAGATTATTATCAGACATGGACGTAAAATTATAATAGAGTAATACCTAAATTGAGCGATTTTTTACTCGACCTGCACCAATCTATTGCGCATCAAGGACTTGCGAAAAGTCTCGACATATCCATTGGTATGCCTACGATTTTCGCAAACCTTGCTGCATCAAGATCTTGGCACATTTCTTCGCAAAAAAGCGCTCAACTTAGGTAATAAGCGTGTTTTTTTAATGACCATTATCAAATTTCAATAATAAAGAAGGGAGGGGATACAATCACAATTATTGAATTCATTATTTTGAATAAGTAACTGATATTGAACATAATTATAAAAGGAGAAATATTGCTATGAATTTTTTTAAACAATTGGGCAGTTTTATGATGATGGGCGCAAGAGCCCATGCAAAATGGGAGCTTGATGTTTCCAATACAATACTTGGTGACAAAAAGCGGCTTATTATTCTTGGCCTGCTTACCATCCCTGTAATACTGGGTGGTTTTGCTTTTGCGGATCAAATCGGCGGAGCCCTTCCTGAACTTCTTGGCGGGAAAAAGGCTTACAGCCCTGCTTTTTACAGTACAGGTATCTTTATCGTATCAATCCTTATTGGAATGGGTGCTGGCCTGATTACCGGCTGTATCGGAGCCGGCGGTGGTTTTATCATCGCTCCAGCCCTGATGAGCGCAGGAATCAAAGGTATCCTTGCAGTTGGAACCGACCTCTTTCACATCTTTGCCAAAGCGATAATGGGAAGCGTAATTCACAGGAAATTAGGAAACGTATCAGTGCCTCTGGCCATAGTCTTCCTAATAGGGGCGATCATAGGAGCCACGGCCGGCGGAGTTCTTAATCGCGTACTTTACGAAATCAACCCGGTACTCAGCGATGCCTTTATCACGACTGTCTATTCACTTATGCTGGGTTTTCTGGGTATTTATTCTTTGACAGACTTTCTTAAAGCCAGAAAGGCCCCTGGTGCAGCAGATGAGGGTGCACATGGTGGAAAAAGCGAAGGCGCTGATATGGGCGGCCTTCCTCAAAAACTCCAGGCTGTTAAAATACCTCCTTTGGTCAAATTTGATTTTGATCTTGTACCGGGAGGCAGAGGCATTTCATGGGTATTTTTAGTACTCAGCGGCGCGCTTGTAGGACTTGCTGCAGGTATTATGGGTGTTGGCGGAGGATTTTTGACGTTCCCCATATTCGTTTATGTTCTTGGCGTTTCATCAATGACCACAGTTGGAACCGATATCTTTCAGATCGTTTTCACAGCAGGTTATGCATCAATAAGCCAGTATGCTATTTACGGCTTTATCTTTTATACGCTCGCTATGGGCATGCTCCTTGGCTCCCTTCTGGGAATCCAGGTAGGTGCATTGGTAACAAAGGTCGTCCCTGGCATCACAATCCGCGGCTTTTATGCAATGGCCGTCATGGCTGGTTTTGTTAACCGTATCTTTGCCCTGCCCGCAAAACTGAATGCAATGGATGTTATTAAAATTGATCCGGGAACCGCCGCCTTTCTTGAAAGTATAGGTGTGTGGGCATTCTTCATTGTAATAGGCGTATTTTCAGTCTGGGTAATTGGAACGTTTCTGACCAACATTCCAAAACTTAAGGGAGAGGAGGTGTAATTATGATTGCTAATAAAAAAGAATTTTACGGCGGTTTTGGATTATTGGTGGTTTTTTTTGTTATCTTGTTTATAATATTTTCACCTGTCTTTAATGGACAGAACGGCATGGAATATCTGGATGATCTGTATAACTCCATTTCCAAAGGTTCAGCCAATTATATCCCTAAGGTAAAAAAAGAAACAGATACGTTTAAGGGAAATACTGTAAACATGGCCCTGAAAATGGCGGACGAAAATCAGGCGCAACAGACAGCCATACTGTTTACAAATGCTGGAGCAACAGCGAAAGTTTCAGGAGCCCAGCTAAATGTATCCGGCGATCTCGGCAATATCCTTACAAACTGTCTAGAAGATTCAAAGAGCATGTATAATAATGACGGTGCAACGGTCTCAAACAAATATGACTACAATGAGAGACAGGTTCTTTATAACTGGCATACGGCTCTAAAGGCAGCAGATAAAGACTTGAAAAAGCAGAAGCTGTTCAAAGAAGCCAAAGTAGTTGCATTGGTTATAAAGAAGGTTATTGAAACTTCTTATAACTACTATACAATTGAACCACAAAAAATTACCGACAAAATGGGAATTGTTATATTTTCTCTGGTTTTCTATGTGGGTTACACGCTGTGGTATGGTTTTGCCATCTTATTTATGTTCGAAGGATGGGGCCTGAGACTGGAGCATTAAATCAATTAACATCATATACATTTAATTGCAGGGCCATATTTGGCCCTGCAATTTCTGCCCTTATCCCAAAGATTCCATGATACCGTACAGCCATCCACCTTCAGTCTATCCACCAGAGTAGTTACGTTTAAAGTCACAATACCTTAACTATAAGATGGGCTATGTATCCAACATAGCAGAATAAAAGGACAACTCCGTCTCTTCTCATAACTGTGTTTGTTTTTCTCATCATTACCCAGGGAAGAAAACTAATAAACATCATAACCAGGTAATCAATTAGTAAACCGCTCTGAATAAAACCACCCGGGATCAAAACAGGTCTAACCAGAGAGGCCGCCCCAAGCACCCCGAGTATGTTGAAAACATTGCTTCCCACCAGATTGCCGATGCTGATATCCATCTCCTTTTTTATTGCCGCGACAACGGAAGTGGCAAGTTCCGGCAACGAAGTTCCGAATGCTACAACTGTAAGTCCAATAAACTTTTCGCTTATGCCAAATGTATGCATAATTTTTACTGCTGAATCTATGAGTACCTGTGCACCTGCTACTACGAATAGAATTCCCGTTACAATCAAGGTAATTTGTCTCGCCCTGGAAGGAATGTGTTCAATGTCCTCTGCTGCAAGCCCTTTACTAAATTTCTCTCCGCTAGATGCCCGTTTAGTTCCTTTTACCGCATAATAATAGTTCAAACAGACATAAATAATTATTCCACCTAACAGAGTAGCCCCCTCAAGCCTTCCTATTTTAGAATTTAGAGAAATCAGCAGGAGATATAAAGATATTCCGAGCATAATAGGGATATCCCGCTTAACAACAGATTCATCACTTTTAATAGGCATAAATAAAGACAACAGGCCGAGGACAAGGGCTATGTTACAAATATTGCTTCCCACAACATTGCCTACAGCTATCATGCTCTTTTCTTGAAAAGACGAAATAATACTTACAACAAGCTCTGGTGCCGAAGTGCCGAATGCAACTACTGTCAAGCCTATAACCAGTGGCGTTAAACCAAGGCTTCGCGCGAGATCGGACGCTCCTTTTACAAGCCATTCCGCTCCATAGTAAAGCATCAACAATCCGACAACAAATAACACCCACGTAAGCACCATCTCTTAAATCTCCATTTATGACTCTGTTGATTTACTAGCTTCTCAGAAAAATTGGCACAATATATTGTGTGTAATGTTTGAGCATAACGCAACATGGTGTGTTCTGATTTTCAAAATCGGAGTAAATCAACAGAGTCATTTATACTGTGACCGGTCAAAATTTGAGCTTTTCTATTATGTTTTTTTCACCACGAAGCTCACGAAGAACTCAAAGAAATTATAAAAAGCATTAATTCTAATCTTCGTGCCACTTCGTGTCCTTCGTGGTTTAATTTTTCCTCATAATCCTGACCGTTTCAAAAAGCGCAGTTTATAGCCGTGCAAAGTATATAAAGCTATCAAATACCGACAAGATTAATTTAGTTTCACCTAAATTATCTATAACAAATGTTTCAGAGTTAACAAACAATATAAATTTCTGTAGCCGTTCACGGCTTGAAACTTGAATTTGGAAATTGGGAAGAACAGTACAAAAGCATGAAGGCCAAATTTCCAATTTCGACGTTCCGTGAACGCTTACGAATTTATTTTGTATTCTGATAACAACTCAAGTATAAGAATTAAATTCAAAGAACCTGGCTGGGGCCTGCGCGCACTGACCATTCCTAAAAATCAAGAGGACTTTTTGTTTTTAACCAATAAAGCGCTGAACTGTGCATTCAGGGCGGCGGGAATTTTTCTCATTGTGTTTATCCGTACACGTCTATCTCCATTTATTACGTGTTAACCAGTTGATAAAACATACAAAATTACAATTTTGTTGTCAACATTTTTTATGTGTAGTATTTAAACGGAAAATTATACAATTACTTGTTATATTTCAAAAGACAGGGGGGTAAGTTTTGATATTCGATATATTGGTAACAGAGCTTGCAGGCTATCTCTCGAAGTGGTTTGACTCAACGGCATCAAAAACACTAACAAATGATGTTGAAGGTGAAGTTGCGGCTGGACTGCGTGAAATCGCCGCCAGCATTGACCAGCTTGCAGAGTCCACACAAAACGTTGCAAACGCAATCATCGATGTCAAACGGAGCGGGGATGCCCTTGAGGCAGAGGGATACATCGAACTCGCAGCGAAGTCTCTGAAAGCACTTGTTCCTGATGAGGCGAAGAAATACCTCGACAAGGCTCAGATCTTGGACTCAACAAATTGGGCGCTGTGGTTTGGCTACGTGAATTGGCGAGTTATCCAGTTATTGCCATCAGAAACGGGGCAACCTACACTTAGTAATAAAGACATCACCGCTCTCGAAAAGGCTGTGAGATTCGTGGGCAGTGCCAACGATATAAACCATGCACAAAAGGCGTTAGCTATCTTTACGTTGTTCGGCGTGTCATTTTTGTACGCTGCCCCAACAGCTATCAGCTTGGCGATGCACACCCTCGGATCACAGTTACAGGAGATCCCCGCCGAGAAGATTCAGGACTATCTACCGATAGTGCGAGCCTGTGAACGCATCCCGATCTGTCAACGGGACTTTTTAGGTGAAAATTTACATGAGCGAGTCCGAGATTGGTTCGAGAAAGAAATCGACGATGCCCTTTATCACGTTGATTTCTCGGAGAAAAAGGGGCTTCCAGAGCGAGCTGAAACAGCAATCAAACGAATTAATAAAGCACTAGAACTTGGAGATGGGGTTATACCTGATATAGTTGCAGATCGTGCAAGAACCTGTAGAACCTTGACGGAGCAATGTGTGCGGGAGTGGAATGCAAAAGAGTCAATCGAAGCTCCTGGTAGTTGTCTGTTAAGCGTATTTATTTTCGGAGGGATAGCTGCAGCAGGCGCAGTTGCATATAATTTTGGTTTGAACCCGTTTTGGGCGTTAGCTGGATTTTTATTAGGTATCCCGGGCAAGTTCTTGCAAGAAAGAGTATGGAAATACAATAGAGGGTTACCAAAGGAATATGACCCTGCGGTTGAATTCGATAAATTATTAAAAGAATGGGATGATACATGTGGACAAAGAAAGTCTGAATAAAGGGGGCAACCATTGATTCACTTGATAGTATAGTAATTTCCATTTTTTAGTCAATGATATCAAGTTATTATTGATGGGAATGGTTTCATGATTATTATAAAGACATGAAACAAACGCCAATTCAGATGCAAGATAAGGATGTCTTCCGGAATATTTTTATTGATCATTGGGATCAATTTAAAGAGTAACATCCGATTGAGAAAGCTATGCTGAGATATGTCGGCCTTAACGGTGCCGATTTAAGAGGAGCACACTTTGAAGAAGCTGATTTTTTTCAAGTAAATTTCGAGGGTGCTAAAATGAGTGCTGTAAACTTTAAAAACGCCAACCTCATGGGTGCGATAAACTTAACCGCAGAACAATTATCCCAAGTCAAAACTCTATATGGCTTGCGGGACGGCTTGCGGGAGCTTGCGGGACGGCTTGCGGCTTGCGGGACGGCTTGCGGGACGTTCCTTGATATATTGACAAGGCTTGCGGGACGGCTTGCGGGACGGCTTGCGGGACGTTCCTTGATATATTGACAAGTCGAATAATTTATGTCATAAGAGATATATGCCACGCAGATCAAGAATAGATGCGCCTGGGGCGTTACATCATATTATTGTTAGAGGCATCGAAAGGAAA
>Ga0255420_10019_pt1 | contig 36643 bp, 28 predicted proteins | sample ANMaggSeSYBR02I3_FD_182630 | JGI IMG/M metagenome (GOLD analysis project Ga0255420, IMG submission 182630) | Sediment cell enrichment communities from methane seep in Santa Monica Basin, California, United Staets - ANME aggregate JGI... | ecosystem: Environmental > Aquatic > Marine > Cold seeps >...
TAAAACTGGCGTGACATGTCCTGCCGGGAACAAAACCATGATCTCAAATTATAATGAAAAGGAAGGAACGACAACATTCAAATTCAAGAAAGAAATCTGTAGCATGTGTTCGTTAAAAGATCAATGCACTAAACAGGAGGGAAGGACTATCACCATAGGGAAACATCATGAATTGGTGATGGAGGCGAAAGAATACAATAAAACCCAGGATTTTAAGGATGATATGAAGGAAAGAGCCCATATTGAACCAAAGAATGCTGAGATGAAGAGATTCCATGGGATGGAAAGAGCAAGATATTGGGGGCTGACGAAGGTGAATGTTCAATTCATTATCACTGCTATCGCTGTTAATGTTAAGAGGCTTGCAAATGTCATTGGTAGCGTATACTATCTAAAAGCGTGTTGAAAAGTGAGGTGAATTCGGGAATATCGTGGTAAATAATGGGCTAATATGGGTTTTTTGGTGAAAAAATCGGATTTTTTCTGAAAAATCCTGGAATTCATGAAAAGGTGCACGGATATGGGGTGGATTTAAAGGGTTATCCGACAATCTCTTTAAAGCAAAATCTTCTTTATTAAATTTCCAATCCTTATACTTTATATTCTTTGTAAGGTATACCCTAATATAGAAAATTACTATTAAAAAATAAAAAAGTCCAATTACAACACAAAAAATCATATTGATATATTTTTTAATTTCAGACGGTACATTCAAGTCTAAAAACATAAACAAAATTAAACATGCAAAAAATGCGAAAATTATTATACATGAGTTTCGGCTATATGGGTATATAGTAACGCTTTAAATTAGAGAAGTTTGAAATTATACCTGCGCCCATTCAAATCTGAGACTTTTTATTATTTTCTGATTACTACTTATTACTACTTATGTATTTCGCAAACTATATATGCGGCCCTAGCATTTCCAGAACAAATTAAAAAATCTCATGATTTATTTCAGTCATGAATTAATAAAGGAAGTTACTATATTTAAAAGTTCTCAAATTTAACCCGTTTCTGAGCCGAAAGTCATGTTATAGAGCCTTTATATAATTCAGAAGCCAATTTATTTAAATAATCTATGTTTGAAATGGAATGAACTTCCATTAAATATCCTTTAATCAAAAGATAAATGAGAAAGCCAATAATTGAAATAATTGCACCAGCAACCACAAAATTAATTAAATAGAAAGAATCTTTATTGATAGGTGCATTCTGCATTATATTGTATATCGTATATAAAATACTTCCACTCGCTGCCAAAAATGCAAGTGCAAATTTATTTCCATCGTTTTTATCTTCTTCCGTCATGCAGACCTCATCAATCACTTATATATTATCTGTATTGCCATGCTACCTAAATATATTGTAATCCAATCCAATCTGGGCATATACAGTCATAGTATACCCCATAGAACATGTAACAAGGCCTGTATAGTGTTTTAGGGATTTATTCCCTATTACCTCCATACGAATAATCCACCAAAAGAAACTAAGAAACAGGGGATTTACCCCCCTCCTCACAAAAACCTAATCCCCTCAGGCAGCTCACCAACAATCTCCCTGAAAGCATCAGGCCACCCATCAGCATCCAGCCCCTTCTGAGCATAAAAAGCACTCGCCCAGCGCTCAAGCCCGATCCCACTGCAACCGGACCACAACTCCTTATTGCTCTGGCTCTTCACATTAAACCCCTTCGGATACTTATCCCCGTTCACGCTCATGTTCTGGAACTCCAGCCACTCGCCATCCTCACCCCTATACGGCATCACAGCCTCATAATCAATAGTACCCACCCGGGTCTCAGTCGCCAGCCCGGCCAGTCCCTCCTGCGCCATAAACCAGGGCGTAACCCATGCCGTCCTCCACTCCAGGTCCAGTATGTCATTGAAAATATGCATATACCTCTTTTGCATATCCTCAGAATGCGCCACCACCTGCTCAGGTGTACCCATGAACACCAGTTCAATTCTGTGGAACTCATCCACCCGCTCCATACCGTGAAGACCGCCGCTCTCATAACGGTGCGATGTCCCGCTGCGGTCGAATACGTACAGGGGCAGCCCGTCATCAGGCATAGTCTCACCCTGCAAAAACGGCCAGAACGGCGGACACTGGGCATAACACAGCCCGCCAATGGGCTTGTCAATCTTCTCAGCTATCATGTCAAGCGGCACCTCAAGAGTCACCTTATAGTAGTCTGCCACTTCCTCCCAGAACTCAGGGTCACGGGTCTTGGGAGGGCACACATAATATATCTCAGGATACACACCCTTGGCATGACCAGAGCGCTGCCACACATCCCAGGTAACCAGTTTTGGGAATATCATCTCCCTGTATCCAAGGGGCTTGACTATCTCCTCCATAACAATACGCTCAAAAGCCCGAAACACTGCCACACTCTGCGGTCCGTGTATCCACTGCCCCCGGCTGGCACCCCGCTTGATCCAGCCCCGCTTCATCAGTTCCTCTGTCGGGTCACTGTCAAATACATGCTCCTTCTTTCCGCTCTCCCACAACAGGTTCCAATGCTCACCCTTACCTCCGTAGGACTGGGCTTTCACCTTATCCTCAACAAGCGATATAATGCGGTCAGGCACCCGTTTCTCTATCTCGGACTGCTCCAACTCCAGAGACAGAGTGATGGCACCGTCAGCATATTCCATGCTGTTCACATAGGGTAGTTTGAATTCTTTCAGGGGCTGCTCTGAGGGTATCCTTACCACATATTCGGATATCTCCAGTCCCCGCACACCGATCCTGTGCCCTTTACCCAGCAGTTCGGCCAGGGGTTTACGAAGCCGCAGTATAGCATCATGGGCCCGCACATACCTGCCTGAAGTTATCTCCAGTCCGACACCGTCCCCATCAACGTCCATTGAGGTGATACCGGCACCCATACCTTCCGGTGCACCCTTTGAAAGAATAGTGCCCTCTGCATCCTTTAACATATCCAATATTTCTTGCCTGGCCGGTGCCGGGTCTGCGCTGGTCTTGAACTTTCCCTTGATCCTGAACTGGAGTTCCATCAATTATCATCCTCATAATTTTCTTTGTTATCTTTTTCAACTGTTTTTAGCATATCGGCAGCTATTCTTGCATTCATGAGATAATCATCCACAGTTGCAATTAAACTTCCTATCTTTCCTGACTCGAAAAACGTGGTCACCGACCCCTCCCCATATTCAGTTGTAATGCTTTTCAGGTTGTCAGGTTCCAGTGAGCGTATGATCATAACAGCAATATCCGGTGCATTTTCGGCCTTTATAGAGATATTCCCCTTTATCTTCATGCCAGCTGCCCCCCCACTATCCTGTCCACTGCAGCCAGGAAACCTTCTTCGGAACCCACCGGTATTCCTGCACCTGAAGCAATATTATGGCCGCCGCCCTGTCCGCCTGCCGCCTGGGCAGCTTCCCGCATGGCAACGGCAAGGTCAAGCCCCCTGTCAACCAGTTTCCTGGTGCCTCTGGCAGATACTTTAACCAGGTCATCTACTTTGTTCAATGTGATGAACGGTTTGTCAGGGCAAACATACCTGATCAACGTGCCTGCAATAATACCTGTACCCGAATTATCCTCAAGGGCCACGTACCTGATATTTCCCATCTCCCTGATCATGGCTTCGGCTTCCCTGATATGTTCCACAATGGTTTTCTGGTACTTTACTGCCAGGGCCAGAGCTTCATCCACAACGCCCGCATCCCGCAGGCATAATGATAACCCCAGGTCCGATCTGTCCACCTTACCGCAGCAGTTAAGCATCCATTCCAGGGTGTAAATATTAGGCACTACTTCTTTTTCCAGTGCCAACACATCGCCAACCATTGACCTGACAACTGTTGGGTCTGCCCTGCCTGCGATCTTCAATGCCATGGCCGAGGCTAACCTGCCCAGGTCTTCTACCCCCATATCCTGGATTGTGCCGCTCACACCAAGTTCACTGAGAAAAGCCTCGGTAGCCGCCTTATCCCCTGCCATGTCCAGATAGGGTTCTGTCAGTGTCAGCAATACGTCTTCCACAGGGCCGTCCGGCACTTTCAGGCCTGTTTTCACTGATATCACGCCTGCTTCCAGGGCCTCTTCCATTATCTCGCTATTGGGGCCATCCATACTCTGTTTATCCCCTACAGCCCCGGTCAGTGCCAGACCGGCCAGGTCTGTGTTATCGCCCATACCACGGGCCACATAATAGGCCATGCCTGATGCAGAGAGCAGGCTTGAACCATCAATGCCCAACATCTGGGGATTGACATGGACACGATCACTGTGGTCACCCACTACCTGATGGTGGTCGATAATGACCACATCGTCCTTTACCATATCCAGAAGTTCAGGCTGGCCGCTGCCCATATCACAAAATACCACAGCTCCGTCTTTCCCGTATACCTGTGCATTGACCATGTCAATTACTCCCTTATCCAGAGAGCTTACAATTGAGGTGTGGAAAACGATATTTGCCCTTAGCAGGGCAGTAGACATAATTCCGGCAGCGCTCAGGCCGTCTGCGTCGTTATGGGATATTACCCTTACAAAATGATAGTTCTCAAGTGCCTTTGCTGCTTCCCGGCCCAGAGAAAATAACGTTTCGGTCATCCCTGGAATAATGGTAAAAATAGATGAAATAGTTGATGGAATGAACCATCAACTGATTTACTCGACTACTAATCGTTCAGCAGTGTCCGGACTGTATTTCCAGTTTGTCGGCATAACACCGTTCCTGCTATAGTATTTGCCCAGGCGACGTACCTTTGCCTCTGTAAGGTTCAGTGCCCTCTTGTTGTGCCGGTCCTTGTGGTTGTTTACTATATGTTTCCTGAGTCTCAAAGCCTTGATGATCAGGTTTGAGATATCCTCAGGCAGGCTTGGGGCTGCATCATTATCTTTCAATATGCGTGTGACCTTTTTACCTGTAGATAATTTGATATCCGGCACACCATAAGTGTCCCTTATGATTATGCCTATCTGACTGGTAGTTTTGTCCTGTTTGGCAAGTTCCACTACTTTTTTCTCTATATCTTCTGACGAAAGGGTAACCCATTGCGGGGCTTCATTTCTCAAGGGTTTTGTGGACCTTGATACTCCCTTTCTCCTGGTATGCATTCTGGCCAAATATGTTCCTCCGGTTATGATAATCTTGAATATTATTACGATTCTGTTATATATTATTGTGGCAAGGCGAAGTGGTCAGATTACCACACCATAAGATAAATAAGTTGCGTAAGCAACACACAAAAAAAGAAACGAAATATGTGTGCACCGATTATCCGGTTAATCATATCCTGTGGGATGAATGGTTATCGTATGAGGTCCCGGGGTATTGTGTAATGACATATATCCTACAAAGGTAGTGGTCTGCTTCTTGATATAACATCCTCAACAAAAGGTAAATGATAAGTAGTATAATTTGAATTAGTATAATTATATTTATACAAAAATCCAAAACCATGTTTAAAGACAGAGAGAATGACCTGGCGAATATCAACAAAATACTGGACAGCAATACATTTGAATTTATTATCATCTATGGCAGAAGAAGGATCGGGAAAACAGAACTGATACTCCAGGCAACTAGAAACACCAACAGGATATACTATCTGGCAGTGGGCGCAAAGAACCTGGAACGCTTCTATGACCTGTGTACCCGGCAGTACCCGGAAGTTTCAAAGTTAAGAATGGACTGGGAGGTACTCTTCGAATACCTCAAGGACAGGGTAGATGTGGTTGTCATCGATGAATTCCAGAACATGATCAAAGAAGATGCAAATATACTCAATATCTTCCAGTCCGTCACAGACACCTTACTTACTAATTCCAGATTGAAATTATTCATACTTGGGTCATCTGTCTCAATAATCACTTCCAAAGTACTTGATTACCAAAGTCCGCTTTACGGACGGAGGACCGGGTCTATTGACCTGAAGGCTGTATCCTTTTTTGACATTCAAAAGTTTTATCCGGACCTTAATATCAAAGAACTTATTGAGATATACGGTTTTGCTGATGGAATCCCTTTCTACCTCATAAAGCTCGATGACCGTCTATGGCCGTGGCTTGGAAAGGAAACAGGGGATAAGAACAGCTTCTTAAAAGACGAAGTGGATTTTATAATGAGGTATGAATTTGAGGATGTAAGTACCTACAAATTGATACTGGAAGCCATTGCCTACGGGAAAACAAAACTGGGGGACATTAAGGATTTCATAGGAGTTAAGAGGACAGATATCAGTCCTTACCTTAGAAACCTGATAGAAGTGGGGATGATAAAAAGGGAGGTCCCTATCACTGAAAAAGCCAAATCAAGGCTGGGCAGGTATTATATATCTGACAATTTCCTAAAATTCTGGTTCAGGTATATTTATCCGAATGTCAGTGCCATTGAAGAAGGGATATTTAATATTGACCTTATAAAACGTGACTACAATAGGTATCTTGATGGTGTTTTTGAGCATGTGGCAAAACAATTCCTGATAAGGGACAGGGATGGGATATTCAATTTTACGAGGATTGGTAAATGGTGGCACAGGGAGCGGGAGATAGATGTGGTAGCTATGAACGAATTAAATTGCGAGATTCTTTTTTTGGAGTGTAAATGGCAGGACTTGAAGCATGGTGAAGCGGGGAAGATACTGGCAGAACTGAAGGATAAATCAAGATACGTTCAATGGAATAATGATGTGAGGAAGGAGTATTATGGAATACTGGGGAGGAAGATCGAGAACAAGGAGGAGTTGCGAAGCAGAGGGTTTTTAGTCTTTGACCTTGAGGATTTCTGAATTGACTGCCTGTTCTATTCTCCATGGCTACTAAAGTAAACTGCCCCGCCTTATATGCATGTTTCTCTTTTCAGTCCTTTCGCAGCTGATCTCCCAGTCTTTAATGAGATATTTCTCAACTTCAGGCTTTAACCTGCTTTTCAGGATACCACCACCCCGGACTTACTTCGAATTTCCAAACATCCTTAAAAGGATATGTTCGTTTTATTGCCTCTTGTTGACTTATCTTACCAGTCAGTCCGTTTTTCCAATCTTTTCTATCTATTGTGCCAAAAACAAGATATTCATTACCTATGGTGTCAGGTGCATTCTTTTCACAAATCTCAACAAGAAGTCTTTCCAAATCTGTTTGTTTAACAATAATAAGATCACATTTAGAACAATATCGACAAGACTTGTTAATAGATGCTAAGAATTTTGGTTCAACATGAATAACTAAACAATGTTTTCTGATTTTTGTTTTTTCTTTACATTTTGGACAGCGGGTAAAAGCCATATCCTCATAAGGATTCAAGAAAAAATAATGATGTGACTCTTTTGTCTTTATTTGAGATTCATATTTTTTCGATCTGCCGGACATCTATAGAAACCTCCCTGTAAGTCAGTAAATTCATTACTTCTTTCAAATGTCGAATTGTTTTCCCTGATGCTAACTACCTTGATTGAGTGTAACGTTCTACGGATATACGAAGTCATATGAAATGTATTTTGGCTGAAGCGGCACAGCCGAATGTCTGCTATCAGGCGATATGCATGTTCTATTCAAATGCCATTCGAAGTCGTTTTTTTGGATCATCAAAACAAACATCTTTCACGTCAAAATATTCAGGGTCAAAATCTTCACATATCCACCCCAACATTTCTTCATGATCCTCATGATTGGGATCTGCTGTGATCTTTATTAAATCTTCATATCCCCAGATCCCTCCGCAATCTTCAGGAGGGGACGCTCTTTTTCCTTTGACGCATATGGGGTATGTTACACCATCTTCCCTTGTAATGATCTTTTCCAGTTTGATCTTATGTATCCATTTGTCACCAAAATCGTAAATGTAATCGGCTTTTCTGTCCTCCATTGTGAAATAATCAGACATCTTTTCTTTCCATCCCGGGGGTGTCTCCCCATACTCTCCAAATTCCTCTTCAGGAATACCGATTTTCATTTTCATCCCGGTAGAGGGATCGATCACCTCAAACCTATGAAGATGGTAATCCAGCCAGTCCATTGCATCTAGAATGGCGACATGGAGATCCCATAATGTATAGGTTTCAGGGACCTGTATTCGCCGCCAGATCGGCGGTTTACTGTCTTTTAGGGTAATCTTGAACTGGTATACCAGATCGAATTTCTTTTTCATCCTGATCCCTCCAAATCTAGATTATGAATATCTCCATCCCATATACATATTTTTGGGGATGGATGGGGGCGGGAATTCGTTATTCATAAGACACGGATTCACACAGATTGAAAGTTTGCTGCATTTTGTTTTAACCGCGAAGGGCGCGAAGATCGCAAAGACATTGTTACTTTAACTTAGCGTCCTTTTTGGCATAGTATAACATAAAAATTATATTTCAACAGCCATAACAATCGTCGGCAGCAATCACCAATATCCGAGGCCAATCACAACATAGCATCTACATTTGAGTGAAAAACAAAGATTTTAAACAATCGCGGATTTCAATAGGTATAAACGCGACTTTGAATTGTCTTTCACCAAAGACCATTTTTCCAACAATCATTAGTCCTTTCTGCCTCAGCAAGCCGATTGTGGACGGAGTGTTTTTATCATTCCAGAAGAAATCCATATCATCATCGTAGTTTTTAAGCTGACCATATTTCACAACGCCGCCCTGCTTAATACAAAAGACCAGCACTTCCTTAGATTTTTCTGGTAAATTTGAGACGATTTGGGGCAGGTCATTTACAATTTTATGTTTAATTTCCCGGACTTTTTCTTTTTTAAGTCTCTCATTCAAACCATAATCCTTACACATCCAATCTATCCAGTGATGCGGATATTTGTTTAGTATTGTCTGTAGTGAAGAACTCCGGCGTAATAGAATGCTTTCGAACCGCTTAAGTTCGTTTTTCTCATGGGCACCAAAAAGCACGTCCGGATCCAATATAAGTGGCGATATCGACATCTGAAATACACCTGCAAAACGGTAATACTCTCCAAATGGATGGATTCTGCCCGTTATCAATGTGTTTGGAGACACAGGGTGTGTACTGCATAATTTTACATTATAGACATCTTTTGTTTTCATATCCTTGACCTTTAAAATCAAACCCTTTTTTGAAATAACGAGAAACTTGGAGCGGATAATATATTTTATTTGCAGAACTTTCTCTTTCATCTCAGGACTCAAATCAGTTGTATTTTCCACAAATTCTTCTGCAATGGTCATGCCTGTTTCTGGAAGCACTTTTTCAAACAAAAGCCATGCAAGAAAATTGTTATGCCATGTTTCATTGGGCATTTCCAAATCTTTTTCGGGAAACTCATCAATGTACTTCTGGAATAATATCTTCGACTGTTCGCCATATTTTTCATCAGCGTATTCAAAAATTGTTTGGTTTAGGTTTTCTTCATCAATCATTTATCAACCACAACATTAACTATTTGCTCAGATTTTACTTAAAGTTTTCAGCTTAAAATAAGTTTTTATGAACCAAAGTTTTGGGTGAGTGCCATAAGGTACGAACCTTTTATGCTGTGTTATGTAATCGCTTTGGGGCGATGTTATACACCTATACAGGACTAAAAGTTCCGATCTTATTCACTGTTAACGCAATCCATCCTCTTTATCTTCCTTCCAGTCAGGATTGTTAATTACTGATTTTATTATATATCTGGACAAATTTCTTTCAAATAACATCTCTTCAGCATGATTTGTGAAAATGACTTTTACCATCAATTATAATCTCTTGTGTCAATAATCATCTGTTCCTATCCCACAGCGCCAGCGTCATCCGTGCCCTGCTGATATCGATCCTCGCAAACACATAATCCAGCACTTCACCCTTTGCCTCCTCAACCGTAGCAGCATTGCTCACACACTGGTCAGTAATATCAGACGCCAGTGCATTCACATCCCCGTCAATAACAGCATGCACCTCCTCTCTGGCCACTTCCTGCATGTACTCCGTGATCTGTTCACTGAGCTCCAGGCTGGCATTTTCAATAAATGCCGGATCATTCCTCAACTCAGCCAGTACTTCATCTATGATAATGTCACTAATACCCGAATTGTTACCCGGAACCACATTATCCACCTGCTGGTTTATGGCAGTCTGCGCCCGTTCGATCGTCTGTTCAATAGTCATTTCAACGATCGTCCCTACTGCATCATCCACGGTCCTGTTTATTGCATCATTGATATGCCCGGCGATCAGCTCTTCAGTCTTTTCCCTTGGCACCACACTGGCATTCGCAAGGTCAAGTCCGATAGCCTTCAGTTCCCCATTGATCAAATTCTCCACATAATACCTGGTAAATTCAGTATGATACGGCATAGTGATCCAACTACTCTCCACATAAGCAGTATCTGGCACCGGCCGCCCCATATGGGTCTCACCCCCGATAGGCACATCCCGAAACGGCCGCCATACGACAGAGACATTGTAATTATATCTATCACCTATCTGCATGTCAAGGTAATCTCGCATCTGTTCATCCAGGTTTGCCCTGTACTCGTCGGTCAGCAGGTTCAGCCTCACAGAACTGTCATTGTGGTATATAGTAAACTGGGACGCCACTGACTCGCTTGCCAGATCTGCAAATGTCTTATGATTTATTTCCCGTCCCGCCACCAGTTTCTTGCAAGCCAGATACATACCCGAATCCACAGCATTGGGACCCAGGGTCTCGTTCATCAGGTAGTCCATCTGGGCACCACCCACAGTATAGGAAAAATCATCAACCCTTCCATTTTGCAGGGACAATAGCACCTGTGAATTGTGCTCGGCCGCACTGGTATCGTGCAGTGCCATTAACTGGATGTTGCCCACCATTGCAGGTGCCAGCAGCACCGCACTGACCGATACCAGCACCAGGAATAGCAAAACATCGATGGAACTGGAAAAACCCCTTGTATCTTTGATCATCTGCATACTATCTCTCCCAGATCTTTACCGTCAGTGTGCCTGGTATCTCTTCGGCCTCGTTCAACCTGATAGTCACAGGAATGGATGCCGATACGCCCAGATCTTCAGAAGTTCCCACGACCTTGCTGTAATTTGGCGGCGCTTCGACCTTAAATGAAAAATCATAACGTGTTCCGTACCTGTCCTTCAATTTGCTGATGTCTCCCGCACCCAGCGACTCTACTCTGGATGCATCTATCAGGTCAGGACGGTCGGGGGCCGTCAGCACGGGGTCATTCCTGAGCAGTCCGGCCAGGGATACCGCATCATCATAATGCTGTGCAATGAATGTCTTCTCCTGATATACCTGGTATGTATGTGCCATAACCGAGATAAATATTACAAAACCGATGACTGCAAGGGCCATGGCAATCAGGTCGGAGTTTGGTTCAACCACGGCTTGCTCATCACTGGTAAACAATAGTGACCCCCCTTCTCTCCACACCTTCGGCGGTCCGTATGTTCAACATCACTTTTTCCACGAGAAGCGGCTGCATGGTATCTGGAACGAACGGCTCCTGTGCTAATTCGGTCCCGGCTTGGTCCAGCATTTCATTGATACTCAGCCAATCCCCCTCTTCCAGTACATCCTCACCCAGGCCGGTCCTGCCCCCGCACCTGCCTGCAATCGCTTCCAGCAGTCCAGGCCTGCTGTTCCATAGGCTGTTTTGAGGATAAAAAGTTGTCATCAATGCCCTGGCCCTGGTGACCCTGCCGGTCTTTGTGTCAGAATAAGCAGACACATACTTACTTGAGATATCAATAGTGACGTCCGGGTCAATATCGAACGTGTAATAATGGGCTCCCTGGATACTTGTGCTGTCGACATCCTCAATATATGAAGCAAGGGATGATAGACTTGCATCCATCATCCCGGCAGCGTCCTGCTGTATGAACAGCGGATGGATATTGAAAGCAGAAATGAACAGTATTGTGCAGAATAACAGCAGTCCCACTCTGGTGATCAGAAAATCAGCCCATGCCCTTTCATCCTCCTTCAATCCCTCGTTTTTCAATCTCTCGTCCTTCACTCTCCCGCCCTTAAATCCCTCAGACTTCAGTATCTCGTTTTTCAGTATCTCGTTTTTCAGTCTCGATGCCATGCATTGTCCTCAATATAATGAAATATACGTACCGTTGCCGTCTTTTACCAGTTCAATAGTAAATTCATAGGAACCAGGGACCAGTACTAACGGCCCGTCCAGGTCAGGTACTGCGGCATACTTTGCTTTTGACGGCACGGTTTTGGAAACTCCCTGGTACGTGGTATAATAGATGATATTTCTCTCGTCGGGGCTGGTCAACATAGGAATAGTCCCATCCTGCGGTGGCATAGCACCGAACACAACCACTTCTATCCCTTCCGGTACTTTGAATCGGATTATTTCCATGGTGCCGGTATTATCGGCCGGATCTGAAATATCCCTGGCACCGCCCTGTTGGTATATGACAGATGCCCTGGCCTCAAGTGCAGACAGATCTCCTGAAAACCGCTTAACCTGGGCGTCCTTCGTAAGGTCTGCCAGTGCAGTTGCAGATAATGCCACTATGATTCCCATTAGCACAGCTGCTGCTGCAAATCGCATAGGGAGCGCATCAGCTCCATCTTCACTATTAATCCACACACGAGTGTAAAATCTCGTTATCTTATATGACAATTGCTAATATATGTTAATATATTAATCTAAATATAAATATCTTGTGCAGATCTGGTCAGATACACAAGATTGCACCCGGTGTGTGGTTGTATTACATGGATCTATCTACATGCTTTGCACTTTTAACCGATGATACCTACTTCACACTTTCAACTGATGATGCCGGTTTTGCACTTTCAACTGATGATGTCTATTTACCGAAATGGATATAATCAATTATGCCCAATATATTCCTTAGTTTTATTAAAAGTAAAACAGACAATGGAGCAGGGAGGTTATAGAAATATGGAACTTAATGATTTTTTAAAAGAAAAAGGAACAGATGAGAAACTATCGCAGCTGATCATGCTGTTCAGTGAGCAGGCCGGGGTTATCAAAGAAGGCTTTCTAAGCGCAAGAGGGGCAGCCGATACAAAGAACGTCTACGGTGAAACACAGATGGCCCTTGATAAATGGGCTGATGAGGTATTGATAGATGCCCTCAGGGAATCAAGACTTGTCAGGTGGATCGCCACAGAAGAACAGCCCGATATCATTGAGGTGGATGGTGCGATTAACCAGTTCGGGGTAACCATTGACCCACTGGACGGTTCATCTCTCATAGACGTGAACCTGGCAGTTGGCACGATCGTGGGCCTTTACCAGGGCCATGTGCTGGAGCCGGGCAATACCATGGTGGGTGCCCTGTACATCCTGTACGGACCGCTCACTACACTGACCTATACCACGGGCAGCGGAGTGCATGAGTTCGTCATGGGTGAGGACGGGCGCTTCACATTGATGCAGGAGAACCTGACAATCCCTGACGGCAAGATATACGCTCCCGGAGCCTTACGCAAGGATTACCTGCCCTACCATAAGCAGTTCATCGAGCAGCTTGAATCCGAAGGTTACAAACTGAGGTTCTCAGGGTCATTTGTAGCAGATGTACACCAGATACTGCATAAAGGGGGTTTGTTCACCTACCCTGCATTTGCAGGCAAGGATTCAGGAAAACTCAGGCTGCTGTTCGAAGGGACGCCTATGGGTAAAATGGTAGCCGAAGCAGGAGGTGCCATATCCAATGGAAGGGGTAACCTGCTGGATGTTAAACCCTCCTCTGTCTCGGACCGCACACCCATATATGTAGGCGGGAAACGGGAGATCGCTTTGATCGAATCGCTTGTAAAAGGGTCTGGAACATAGCATGAATCTCCTGGCAGAGGACATTGAACAGATCGGGCATATACTGGCACAGAGGTATTTTACCGAACAAGGCTGGAGATCTACTGACCTCAGGTTATCAGGAAGTAAGATTATTGGTGCGGTAGAAGTCATAAACGAACAGTATTCCAGGTATCCGTATATGAGCCGTGACTGGTATGTTGAAAATTCGGCAGAAAAGAGCTTCCACCTGTCCAACAGGTGGGATAAACTGACCGTTCTGGCCAGCCTGCTGCAGACCTGCCCGGATATGTTCGATTTCCTGCTTAAGATCAATGACCAGAGGTCCCTATGCATTGTAAAAACCCTGCAGTCAGACCTGAACAGGCAGCAGCAAAATGCTATTGCTGATGCCAGGAGATCGGGATTTAATGTGTATATATTCAGGGCAAGTGTCCCGGAAAGTCCGGACTTTGAACTTGAAGAGATTGTAGGCGGCATATCTGGCCGCGGGACTTTTAGATAATGGGAAGATATATAGAGAAATACGGAGAATATCGGGAGAAAATATAACAGCATCGGATGCATGTGAAATAGTCTTTCCTGCACCAGCCCAACTACCAAGTTAATGTGCGATTAATTAACTTGTCCACATCATAACCCATAACTTCAAAGAATGTATAGTCCGTTATCAAGTAATTGTTCGGGACAAGGGTATCAAGAAAACCATACCAGTAAACCACCATTCCTGGCCCATACAGGTCCTCATAGAAACTGAACTGTTTTAGCTGGTACCTGTTATGCTCCTTCTCATCAGCAAACACAGCCTTACTTTCAATCCACCTTACATCAATCCCATCAACCTTATAAAGCTCAGAAAGCAGGAAATCAGGAGTCTTGGTGTTGGGTTCCTTGCTCATATCAGATTCTGTAATAAATTCCAGGTCACAGTGCTCAAGCCATTCATGTATAAGATCCTCCCCCATCCTGCCCTGGCCACTCTGCACTGAATGGGCCCTGGGCGAGAAACAGAAATCCACTTCAATTGCCTTTATTAGTTCGTATCGTAACCGTTTGTCTTCAAGCACGTCAGGGTTTTTTACCACCGTTTTGCTCTTATAACCCATTTCTTTAAGCATGATAGATGCCAGGAGCACTGGCGGGAAATTATTTTTGCTGGCAAGTTTTAGTATGGTGTCTCCCCGTTTCCATGACCTGACCAGGGCGGGAGCTTTATTAACTATACGACTGTGGTATTTCCTCACATTCCTTACAGTCTTTTGGTGAAGTATATTACCGACCGCACTCGGATTTAAGGAGTACTTCTTTGATATCCTGCCAATATCCTCTTGGGATTCCACTTCCTCAAAGAGCCTCTGGTATGTTTTTTTAATCATTTTATTCGACTTGATAGATTTGTAGGTATTAAGTATGTTATCTGATTAAGGTTATTGTTGTAAATAATCCTATTTTGCATCTTTGTTTATTTTCAAAACTGTTTATATCAGCCGACTATATCAAAAATGGGTAATAATCACTGGTATAAGGAATACTAAGAATCGTATATATAAGATATGATAACACAACATTAAATATTTATTGTCACTTCAAAAAAATTAAAAACATAAACTTTTTATAATATGTATTCCATATTTACAGTTTGAAAAATCACATGAATATTTATAATATATTTACAATATATTATAATTAATAAGTAAAACTGGTGGGAGTTTTATGGTTCATAAAAGCAGGCTTCTATTATATGCAGTAATGGTTCTGGTTATTCAGAGTGGAATCGCAAGTGCAACGACTATCACTGTTAATGATAATGGGGAAGGGGATTATACGAGTATACAGGAGGCTATTGATGTTGCCAATAGCGGAGATACCATCCTTGTACAAAATGGAACTTATTATGAGCATTTATTATTAATTCGAGAAGATAATTTAACCCTGCTTGGTGAAAATAAAGAAACCACAATCATAGACGGCAGTGGGATAGGTGGGATAATAAAATTAATTTCTGTCGATAACAGCACTATTCAAGGATTTACTGTCCAGAACGGAACGAAGCCTTCGATCACTGAGGGCTTTCCGACAATTATGGGCTACACCCAGGAATTCCTAAAAGAGAATTACAGTTTGACAATATTGGAAGTGGATGTAGATGGAAAAAAAGCATGGATATCATTATCCAAAAGTGGTAATGAAGTAGACAACGAAGTTATACAAATCGGTGAGATATATAACTATGGAGCATCATTGAGTTTTAATTTGGATGAAATATTTTTAGGTAATTCAATTAATTTTATCGAAATAAGCAATGTAAACCAGTTTTCTGATGATAATAGTACGAAGATAGTTGATAACGAGTCTGCATTACTCGTACAAGGATTAAGTGGTAGATTCATACCTACTGGTGGGGGTATTAGCAGAGAACTTGAAGAAAATTATTCTTTGAATGTGATTGATATTCAGACGGTTGGCGATCAGCGCAAGACAATGCTGTTTCTTTTAAAAAATAATTCTGTTATAGATTACGATATAATAAATGTTAGTGAGAATTATACATATTACAAAAATGGAAATTTAACATTAGAAGCGGACATTGAGGCTGTTTTTAGTGGCGAAGGTGGAATCTATCTTGTCAAGCTGTCTCATGTGCATCAATATTCAGAGAACAATTCCGCTGATATATTATTGAGTGATGCTGTTTATCTTTACTTCGTTGGAAATGCAAGGGAGACAGAATGGATTCTTGAACAGAATTACATATTAACTGCCATGGATATCGATATCGAAGATAAATACCCCATGGCACCACCTCCTATAACACCTGGTTCACAGCAGTTTATAGAGGCCACAATGGACATTAACACAAATAATTATATTCCCCAGCTTTGGCTCAGGTTAATGAAAGATGGGGCCACTATTGAAGATCAATTTGTATGTCCTGGAGATAATATTACCTTTTATGACGGCTCGAAAATATTAGATTTGACTGTGGGAATAATATTCGACGGACGAGATGCAGACCTTGCTACTATTTCAAATATCTCTCAATATAATGAAACAGATGAAAATGACAGACTAATTCAAAATGAGTCCCATATGTACATATTCGAGTATCCGGAAAGAGATACCAGGGAGTTAGATGAAAACTACTCAATTACCTTTATGGATATTGATTCAAGCACTTATTCCAATCCGCTTGTATGGGTGAGGATGGAAAAGAACGGCATGCTGGTTGATGACCAAATAATTGCTCAAAATGAGGTATACCAATTTTATAACAACAGTATCAAGATTTTCAATGCATCTATAGATACCATTTTTAGCGGGAGATATCTTGACCTATTAATTCTTACTAATATCACCCAGTACTGTGAGGAGAACGGGACACAGTTACTTGTGAACGCCAACTGGAGCATATATTCTGATAATACCGAACTGATTGAAAATCTTAATGATAACTCAATACTTTATGAAAACTATACTATAATTCCAGTTGATATAGATGTAGATGGAACGAAAGTCTGGATGCGATTATATAAAAATAATACAATGGTAGATGAAATAATTCTTCAACAAGGGGAGGATTATTCATACTATCTGGACAGCGAGGAGATCATCTCCACAACGCTTGAAACTGTTTTTTATGGTAAGTACTCTGAACTTATTAAATTAGTAGATATTTATCAATATTCAGAAGAAAATGGAACATTAATATTGTACAAGAATACTGAATTATTAGAATTACAACATTTCAGGTTTAACAATGATGAAGGGATTCATATAGGTACTTCATCATCAAATATCATTTGTAATAATAACCTTCAGGACGTTGGGCGGGGCATATCATTGGTTTTTTCAATTAATAATACGCTTATAAATAATAATATTACAGACAACAATTATGGTATACACCTAGAAGATTACAGTAATTATAACTCAATTACAGATAACAATGTCATAAACAACTCCGAGGGTATCAAGCTTCAAAATTCTAATTACAATCATATCTATATTAACAATTTCATAAATAATAGCGATAATGGTTATTCTTATGTATCAACTAATTTATGGAATTCAAGTGACCCTATATACTATCAATATAACGATTCTACTTTTATTAATTACATGGGCAATTACTGGAGTGATTATACAGGTTCAGATGCAGACTATGACGGTATCGGTGACACTCCTTACAATATTAGTGCAGGAGTATGGGATATATATCCACTAATAGAGCCATGGGCTCAACCAGTTGATACCACTCCACCTATTTACTACTCAGGCAACCGCATCTGGGATGAAGACGCTGACATGTCTGATACCTACACCTGGACTCCCAAAAGTTTCAGCGGCTTCTACTATGACCTTGACAATGACATAGGAGGAGAGACCCTTACAATTGAGAACATTGACAGGTCGCTTGGCAGGGGCGACATCATATACGAGACATCCCCCATATCTATCGATTTCGAGCAGGACATCTGGAAGACCTACGAAGTCATCAGCTTCATGGCAGACCGCTACTTTGCAGGCTACACCGACGATACCAATTTCGCTTCATCCAGCGACAGCCTGCTGGACGAGAGACAACTCAGCAAGGTCCTGATGGATACGGATAAGAAATACAATCTAAGTTTGGGTACATCCATGGAACTGGAAGAAGGGTATGAATTCAGGATCGCTGAATTCGGTTCAGGCGGCGATGCTGTGATGGTGGCATTGTTCAAGAACGACGAAAAGGTGACCGAAGATATAGTCCAACAAGATGACACCTTTGTCTATGAAAAAAACATGGGAGGTACAAAGGATATGCCTATTATTGCTGTCTACTTCGATAGTGTATATGTAGGAACAGAGACCAGCACCGTTGTGATCGAGGGCATCTTCCAGATTTCTGATAAATATATCGATGTCAGTGCAGGGGATGAATTCGGCTTGATGGAGATCAAGAGCGTGTACTCATCCGGTATTGCCATGAAAAATGATAATTCCGTGAGTTTGGGTCTAGGAGATGATTTCAACCTCATGGGTAAGATCAATATCATAGTGGCTGATTCAAGTACACTGCGGTTCGCCCCGTATGTTGATATTTCAAAACCCGGTACCTATGAACTAAGGGGTATGGTAACAGAAGAAATCGAATTTAAGTGGACACCCTTCAACTTTGAGGGGCTGCTCTATGATATCGACACCGGAGAAGGTGATGAGATATTACACATCAAAAGAGATAGCTCTGGCGACCGGTCAATAGGGGAAAATAATCTATTATATACGACAAGCCCCATCTCAAAGAACTTCGAACATAACAGTGACGGATGGAATACATTCCAGTCCATCGGGTTTATGGGCAAAACTTATTTTGCAGGCTACCTGAAAGAATCATCCTTTATCTCCAGTGACTGGAGCCTCATCAATAAAGGCAAGCTATCCAGGATACTTATCGATGACGATAAAAACCACACCATACATATCGGTAACTCGCTCACCTTAGAGCAAGGATACAGTCTCAGGATCGATGCAATAAGCAGCGAAGGTGATGTAGTAACGCTTTCCCTCCTTAAGGATGGGGATAATATTTCCACTGATATCGCCAGTGAAGGAGACACCTACATCTATGAGATAGATGTGGATGGGACCGATATACCTATTATAGTAGCTCATATTGACAAAGTACACAGTGACATGGAAACGAATTCCTCGCTCATAGACGGTCTATTCCAGATATCTGATAATTTTACCACATTAAAAAACGGAGATACCTACGGTATCATGGAAGTAACATCATTTTCTTCATCTTCAATTGTATTGAAAAACGAGGATAGTTTCAATCTCTCAAAAGGTGATACTATAAACATAATGGGTGATATCAAGTTCAAGGTCGCTGACGACGGCAGTGCCATTCGTTTCTACCCATTCCAGGAGGTCATAGAAGTACTACCAACAGCAATTATAACACAACCAGAAGATGGAGCATATATCAATGGGACAATCAATATTATCGGAACGGCGAATGATACGAATTTCAAGAATTATACATTAGAAAGGAAGAACACATCAAGTGCCTGGATAGAGATAAGAAACTCAACACAGCCTGTATCTGATGGAACACTTGCTATATGGAATACAACTAATCTTGAAGACGATGACTACATGATCAGGTTGACTGTTGCAGATAACACATTCAATTCAAATATAACCTTAATTAATGTCACAATCGACAACACACAACCTGAAGTAAACATTACAGAGCCTGGAAATGGTTCAAACTTAAAATTCTTTGAGAATATGGTCAGAGGAGAAGTTAGAGATAATAACCTAAATTCTGCCCAATTGAAAGTAAAAAATGAAAAAGGTGAAACTGTAAACTCCTATAATCTAAACATCACAGATGGTGAGTTTAGTAAACGTGTAGAATTTGCACCAGATCAGTTTAACACATTAGAACTTGTTGCAGTTGACAAGGCAGAAAAGTCAAATAGTACAAATATAACAGTATTTGTCGGGAACAATTCACTGATTAACCAGACGGATGTCACAAAAGGTGTACCAGTAACAATTGACGCTCAAAATGAAATAAATACAACAATAGAATTCATTTCAAATGTTAATACATCTAATGTAACTTTCACAGTAACCGCTATAACAAATGAGACCCAGATAAATAATCTTAGTAATTCAGTTTTTGCTGTATATGGTGAGATGACATTAGGAAAAATCGTTGAAATAAACGTGACTGGGCTTGATGCCACTAATAAATCAGAAGTTCTAAGTGTTACACTAAACCTTTATTACACAATAAGCGACCTGGACCTTGATGGCGATGGCACTATAAAGGCCGGAGAACTGGATGAGGAAAATTTGTACATCTACTGGTATAATGATACCAGTCAAAATTGGACAAAGTTATTAAAAGACAATCCTGATTGGGTTATTGACAACGGTCAATTGAAAATATCAGGAGCTAATCCTGGTTATGTATGGGCAAAAGTAAATCATCTCAGTATGTTCGCTCTAGTAGCACTTCCAGTACCTGAACCCACTGAAGATGGCAACGGCGATGGTAGCGGAGGCGGTAGCAGTGGCGGAGGAGGCGGTTCCTCTGGAGAAGATTTCTATAACATTATCCTATCAGAAACCGACAGGCAGAGCGTATTCAAGAACTCCAGCGTCTCATTTATTTTCGATCTGGAAGGCAACATAGTCAAGCATATCAATTTCACAGCCCTGAATAGCGCTGGAACAGTAGCTGCTAAAGTTGAGATACTTAACCATACCTCTTCTTTGGTGAGTGCCCCACCACCGGATGAAGTATTTAAAAACCTAAACATATGGGTCGGGAACTACGGCTGGGCAACAGAGAAGAATGTGTTCGGTACTACTGTCAGTTTCATTGTCGAGAAGTCATGGGTCACTGACAACGATATTGATGAGACCACAATCGCACTCTATCATTACAGCGATAATAACTGGAACAAGCTAGTGACTAGAAAGATTGCTGAGGATGCCAATAGCTTGCAATTTGAAGCTGAAACGCCAGGATTTTCGCCATTTGCTGTAACAGGTAAGAAGATTATGGGAGAAACTGGAGATGAAGTTATTATTGCAGAACCTACAATAACAGCAGAGAAAACCTCAGCCCCAACACCAACTGAGAAGACAGGGATTCCTGGTTTCAGTCAATTTGTTTGCTTGTCGGTCTTGTTGATTGCAATGAGACGATTGCACAAAAAGAACTAAATAGGGCCGCATCAGCCCGATTTTGAATTTATTGGATGTATATCCTAACCTTTGCTTTTTTAACGTATAGGTAAGTATAAACGCATTTGTTTATCTTGCTACTGAAATTAGATACATGATGAGAAAAACATCACACTTCTACTTTGCCCCGAAGGGGCTTTCTTGTTCGTAACCTCTGTAACAACAATATCTCTATTTGCCATACTTTCTCTTTAATTTCACTCTGTGAAAAAAATAACTGGTACTTAAACACTTGTCTTGTACCTTAAAATAGCTGCCATTCCTCCGAAGGCATTCATCAACTGGGCACCCTCTTCAAAATCAGTGGAAATAAACACTATCTGCGTACTCATCTGGTCTGCCAGCGTGGAGAGTTCATCCACCACGTCAGTGGAATCTGTGACCTTGACTGTACCTTTACACTTCTTACAAGGAGCCAGTTCTGGCTTATCCTCACCCGGCCTACGTGTCACGGTCACAGCATCCGCATCACCACACTGGGTACACTTAATGTTCAGTCTCTCCCTTCGCAGGTCCTCTGAGAGCAACAGCACTTCCACAGACCCCATCTGGAGATTTTGCCTGACCTCTTCCTCGCCATATGCTGCCAGTCCGTTATCCCCTACAAGTTCCTTAAGGAAGCGTTCCATGTACTTCTTTTCCTTGATAACATCCAGGTTTATCAGGGCATCAGCAGCATTGTCCACCAGTTCAAACAAACCGCTCTCATCAGTATAAGAAACATCAAACAGTCCCAGTATTTTTTTTTCCAGTTCATGGTGCAGGAATTCACCGTCGTGGAACTCCTCCTTGGTAGGCGAAGGACCACCTATCAGCACAGCCTCCAGGTCCTTATGGTCAACTGTCATGAATACTTTGCTGGCAGCATTACCTATCCGTTTGTAGAAATCATGGATAGCGATAAGACGTAACTGCTGGAACCTGTGGGCACTCTGACCGCCCTTTCGCTGTTTACCCGGCACTGATGAGGTCATGTGGTCCCTGGTCTCTATATGCTTGCCCTTAAGCAGCCCGACAGTAGCCTCACGTCGGTCCAGCACCAGCAGGCCGTAGGTCATTTTATCTGTCAGCATATCCTCAAGAGGTTCAAGGTAGAAAGCCGAATCGCAATGATATTTATATGAGATAAGTGGTTCGGGCGGCTCCACAGTAAAACTCTGCAGGTCGGTCTTGTTGCCCCCTATATCTACAGCTCCGGTGAACAGGATCACGCCCCTCTCGGGTGAGCGGGGGAAGTACCTTAACCTTGACATCAGGCTCTCAAGTGCACTCTGGACATTGGTCTTGGTGATTTTTGACTTGATGTTGGCTGCCTGGCCGTGTTCATCCCTGAGCTGGGCTACTACGTCAAATATTTGCTTATCCTGCGGGATGTACAGGGAAATAAGTTCTGTACCCCTGCCTTTCTTTGACCGCAGTTCTTCAAGCTGACGTTTGAATTCATATCGTTTATGAGCATCTGATTCTGCCATATATATTAATATCTCCTGCTAAGACAGTTGTAGATACAGTGCATCGTCTATATATTTTCTTGTAAACAGGCTGTCCAAAAACTTCACAGAAAAATATTCCCCTTACACATTATGGAGGGAAACTGATATTTGCAATAAAAACCCAGACCACTGTATGGCAAGGGAATTCACACAAAAAGATATAGAGATATTCAACAAGCTGGCCCCTGAACTGCAGGGCAACATTATTTCCCCGCAGGGACACCAGTACCTTTTTATTCTGCGCCCTGTATCCCACAGGCTGGCTCAATCAGAGGAGGATTTCAAGGAGCGATTGCTGCGGCTCACAGACGACGAACTGGAATACCTGGTAGACCTGGCACTCAAGGCACAGGAGGATATCAGGGGACTGGATGAGGATATGTATACCTTTTTTGAGGTAATTGATGAAAGGGTACCCCACAGGTTAGCAGACCTTAAGGATTTCCTGGGAATAATGGGTTAGTTGTTCATTTTTCCCTGCGTATAATGCCGTATTTCTGGACTTTCTTCATTCTGGCAAGGTTCAATACCCTTGCCATCTCCTTTTCTTCCAGGTCCCTGGATTCGATATAACCCATCTCCACCGCTTCATGGAATATCTCGTACCCGCGTCCTGACCTTGTAAATACCGTGGTCCACCCGTCAGGAGTACCTACACCACCAAAACTGATCGCTGCATGCCTGGCGGTGAGGTCTGTACAGTATTTACATGAAGAACTCCTGTATGGGTCCAGTTCACTAAGATCGTAAACAAATGTCTCACTCCCTTTCTCCAGTTCGATCTTCCCCCGCCATATCTTCATACTTTCAATATCTTCCAGTCCCAGGTGCTTAGATGCCACAAACTCTTCAATACCCTCGTGAGAGAACGTATCCATGCAGAACAATCCCAAGGGAAAGATATTAGCACGCATGAACATATGCAGCAAACCGTAAGGGCTCTTGTATATCTTATAGACCGCATCAATATTGCACGGAGGCCCTACAAATGCGATACTGCGCATACCCTGCAGTACAGCGTTCATCAGGGCCTGTATGGTCATGCTGTGGGTGTAGATACTGCCTGCGGACTCCATTATTTCGTCGTATGTGGTGGCAATGACAGGTACAGGTCTCCAGGGGTCATCTTCGGATTTTACTGTGACTATTGCACAATCGAGCAGCCCTTCCTCCAGTGCATAGGCCAGCAGTGACGTGACTACTCCCCCGTCCTGTCCCTTGACCCCTTTCAAGGCTGACCTGGCCGCATAAGGATGCCTGATACTGCCAACGAGTCCCTCTTCAGTAGTAATGGTACGGGGGCACTGGTTGTAGCAGATACCGCATGCAGTACATGGACCTACCAGCTTGGGTTTCTCGCCCTCCATAATAATTGACGGGCAGCTTGCTGCACAGGCACCGCAGGCAGCACAGATCCCGGGTTTAATAATATCCTTGCGCAGCCGGCCGAAGGATATCTTTTTTTTATCCTCCAGACTGCGTTTGACCCTGACAATGTTCTTTGCCATGTCATCGAATTTTTTCTTGCATTCAGTGTCATGGAAATAGTATGTTCTTCCTTCGTGATAAGAGGTATATGGAGTATCCGGAGGCACTTCCCGTTTACATATTGGATCAATGGGCATATTCGTTACTTCCTGAATTGAATCTGCGGCAATAGGTAATATTATTAACGGTGTGCAGGGAGGAGCATAAGTTATCATTACACCAAGTCCTGGAGTAGCCATGTAGTAGTCATGTATACTAAACCGTATCTGTTTTTTGTAACTTTCTGCCGCCGAATAAGAAAGAGCGATTACTCGCTCTCCCTCTTCTAAGAACCGGACTTGCGACTTTAATCACATCCGGCTCAAGCCTTCCATAACCCTTATCGGGCAGCAGTTATCATTTCGATAATTGCTTTTGTAATTCCGGTTTGCAGCCTATTAACGCATTAAGCGTCTGTGAGTCTCTCGCTTTTCAGCGTAATTGAGTATCTCACATTCATCGGTTTGCCTCCATTCATACAATGTAACACCACTGGTAAGTCAGCACCCTTTCGGGTTAAGGCAAATCTTGAACCTCTATACAACTCATTACAAGTTGCCTTTCGCTTTTTACCAATTCCTCTACCCTCTGGGCCATCATTTCCCCTTGCGAGGTCATTACCCGGACACTCCGGGAGCACATAGGGCTTACCAAGTTCTACATCACAAATAATTACAAACACTTTAGGAGCCATCTCTAAGCCGGGAATCATCTGTCCATTTCCCATAATGTCATCCGAGCCACTATGGTCGGATTCCGTACCTTTTGGTTCAAGCGTTTCAGTCCATTTCGCTTGTTCTTAATTACGACTCTTACAATGATTCAACTTTCGTTTCTCCATGGTGTTTTTATCCTAACAGATTGTTTGATTTAGACTATCAAGTTTCTCCATATTGTCCTAAGAGCCCTACACCCCAGCATTACTACTGACGCATATCTCAGTAGGATTACCCCAGACGGAAGGGGCAGCACAAGGCAATTTATGATGTAACTTCTTGTCGCACCAGAGGGACGCAGAGGTTCGCAGAGGGGCGTTATTTTACTCTGCGTCCCTCCGCGCTCTCTGCGGTTTTTCTAATCGTCCCAGGAAATAATAAAAATTCTCACGGAAACACCCAATAATCTTTCGCAAAATAACGTGTTACTGCATCGATTGCCCATCGAGGAAACTTCCATATTCCCCATATTTTGGTTTTTTAGAAGTTGATTAGCTCGAAAGTGAGGATAATAAAATTATATCAAAAGGTCCCTCAAGACATCACATTTATATAATGATAAACCTACTTAGGTACTCATCACATTACGGTATCCATCATGAGAATGGACCAAAATAAATCAAATATTAAAATGATATTATAATCGGAGGAACAAGTTTGGCAAAAGCGAAGAGAGGTCAAAGAAAAGTCGATGGTTGGAAATCCAAGCAGTGGTACAATATAGTCACACCTGACATGATGGGACAGCAGGAAATCGGTGAAACTTTTTCAAATGAACCTGAACAATTACTTGGCAGGGTTATTGAAGTCACACTGGGAGATCTCACCAATGACATGTCAAAGTATAATGTAAAACTGGTGCTTAAGATCGACCAGATAGGAGGAGACTCAGCCTATACCAAGTTCATTGGCCATGAACTCACCAGGGATTACTTAAGGTCACTTATAAAGAGGCAGACTTCAATGATCACTGCAAATCTGGATGTTATGACCAAAGACGGATATAAGTTCCGTGTCAAGCCCACATGTTTCACAGTCAAGCGGGCCAGGTCCAGCCAGATCAAAGCTATCAGGCAGTATATGACCTCAATAGTCCAGCGAAGGGCCCGTGAATCAGATTTCAACACCTTTGTACAGGATGCTGTCCTGGGCAAACTCTCTGCCCAGATATATAGGGATGTAAAAAGCCTGTATCCGTTAAGACGTGTTGAGATATTAAAGTCCCATGTACTTTCCGAGCCATCTGTAAAGGAAGCAGCGGCATAAGTACTGGCTTTTTTTCCTTTTTTTTCAATGTACAGAAAAGTATATACTGTCCTGTTGGCTTAGATTATTAAAAAGATGTGAGCATTTTATTGAGAGCCTGAATTCCAATTGTGGAAGTAGGGTTGAACAAAAATCTTATGTAGCTGTTTGACCAGTTAAGAACTAGATATAGACACCAGTGGTTTTCCTATGAAGGTAACAATGAAGTTTGGCGGGACATCGGTTGCCGATGGTAAGAAACTGCGGCATGTGGCAGAGTTGGTAAAAAGTTACCATGAAAATGGCAATCAAATAGTTGTAGTAACATCGGCTCTGGGCGGGGTCACTGATGCCATACTTGAGGAGGCGCATGAGGCCTCTAAAGAGGGTAAGGTCTCAAGAGTAAAGGAATTCATAGCTGATCTTACAAAACAGCATCATGCGGCCACCCATGAGTCTGTGGGTGATAATGCCAGTACCGAAGATATCATTGCCGAACTGGACGCCCGTATTGAGGAGATTGAAAAAGCCCTTACAGGTATATGTTACCTGGGAGAGCTTACGCTTAGGTCCATTGATTACCTGTCATCGTACGGTGAACGAATGGCTGCACCGATTCTGTCCGGTTTAATCAGGTCACTTGGCATTGAATCAAGTCATTTTACAGGCGGCGAGATCGGGATAATTACTGATAACAATTTCGGCAGTGCCCATCCCCTCGAATCATCATATGAAAAGATTAAAAAGCATCTCTCTCCGTTATTACCGGGCACTATACCAGTAGTGGCTGGATTCATTGGAGAAGATGAGAACGGTATTATCACTACACTTGGCCGCGGCGGATCAGATTTCACTGCATCTATTATCGGGGCATCCCTCAATGCCGATGAGATATGGCTGTGGAAAGAGGTGCCTGGCATCATGACTACGGACCCAAAGCTGGTTCCTGAGGCAAGACCCCTGAAGGTAATATCCTATATAGAGGCAATGGAGATGTCATTTTTCGGGGCTAAGGTACTGCATCCCAAGGCTATAGAACCTGCCATACGTCACGATATACCTGTCAGGGTCAAGAATACGTTTGAGCCTGAATATCCTGGTACCCTTGTGGTGAAGGAGCAGAAGACTGTTCAGAATGTGGTAAAGGCTGTAACCGTAATCGATAAGGTGGCACTGGTAAATATCAGCGGTGCGGGCATGGTAGGTACTATCGGAGTGGCAGCCAGGGTTTTTTCTGCATTGGCCGATGCGGACGTGAACATTATCATGATCAGCCAGGGCTCTTCTGAGGCTAACCTGTCTGTGGTGGTGAATGATGACCACTTGAAACAGGCAGTTAAGGCGTTGAAGCAGGAGTTCAGGAATGGTGTGGTGGGTGAGATCGATCATGATGTCCATATATCTGTGGTGGCGATAGTAGGTGTGGGAATGGCTGGAACTCCGGGTGTTGCCGGTAAGGTGTTCGATGCACTTGGAATAAATAAGGTCAATGTAATTATGATCAGCCAGGGCTCGTCCCAGCATAATATTTCCTTTGTTGTAAAGGAAGGCGATGCTACGAAGGCGGTACAGGTACTTCATAAGGTGTTTTCACTGGAAAAGCTTTGAGGCAGGAAAATCTTACTTTCAGATCGGATTAATTTGGGTATGTGCTTAAATCTTGTTCAGTCACATTTTATCACCCTTTTTTCGTAGTCAACGATATGCCACAAATAAAATGTAACGTGGCCTATATAGCGTTTTTAAGGAATTATCTCCTATCATCGATGTAACTCGTCAGGTTATCTTTCCTCTTTTCCCCCGCATCAGTGAAGTGATTATCCCAACCGAACATATTACCGCAGCCACCATGAATGCATCATGAAAACCGCCAAGGAAGGCTGCTTCATATGCCAATCCCAGAGCCTGATTGGACTGAAGGCCATTTGTGAACACCGCCCCTGATATAGCGATACCCGTAACCATACCAAGATTGCGGACCATCGCAAGCATTCCCCTGGCAATCCCGAGCCTTTCTTTTGGTACAGAACCCATAACAATGCTGTTGTTGGGTGACTGGAACAGTCCCATCCCCAGACCTAACATTCCCATCCTGATCACAATATCAAGGAAAGCGGCATCCTGGTCAAGTTTGCCAAGCAGCAACAAAGCCATGCAGGAGACAGCCATACCAAGACTGCTGAGTAAAAATGAATTCGTCCTGTCAGATATCCAGCCGCTAACAGGTGCCACCAGTGCCATGACCAGCGGAACAGCTACAAACGCCATTCCCATATGCTCAGGACTGTATCCCAGTATTTCTTCCATGTAAAAGGGCATAAGAAGGATTACTGCAAACAGGGCAGTGAAGCTTAAAAAACCGCTGGCATTCGACGCCGAGAAAGGGCTGTTCCGAAATAGCGACAACTCCACCATGGGCTGGTCTGCCCTTTTTTCCACCATCACAAACCCAACTAAGAAGACGGCAAACAGTAGGGATAGACCAATTATTGCCGGCGAACCCCAGCCCAGTACTTGTCCACGAGTAATTGCCAGCACCAGTGAAATAATGCTCAGGAACATGAGGATGGCTCCCTTGATGTCAAATTTCTGGCCGCAATGGAGCTGGTCGGATTTCAGGGTCTTCCAGGCATAAACAGTTCCAAACAAGCCAATTGGAATGTTAATGTAGAATATACTTTGCCACCCCACCCAGCCAATCAAAAAACCACCCAGGGCCGGGCCAGTTATATAGCCGATACTGACAACCGTACCCATTAATCCCAGTGCTTTACCCCGCTCGGTATGTGGAAACACATCTGTAATGATGGAAAGACTGTTGGCCATTAACATGGCGGCACCCAGCCCCTGCACTACACGAAACGCAATCAATTGACCTGCTGTTGCGGACAGGCTGCACAGCCCTGACCCCAGTGTAAATATTAACAAACCTGCCATGAACATGGGTTTGCGGCCGTACATATCTGAAAGCCGGCCCAGGGTTAGCAGCAAGGTGGTAATGGTCAGCAGGTATGAGAGCATCACCCATTCTGTGGTGGCTATGTCGGTGTTGAAATAGTTTCTCAGGATAGGTAATGCGAGATTTACGATACTGGCATCAAGGGTAGCCATAAATGTTCCAATGGAGACCACCAACATGGTATGCCATTTGTACCTGGGGTCCGGGTCGTTTTCCATGATATCGGTGTGGTTGGATGTTTTAATAGTTCATTATTGTTATCTTCAAATTGTTTACAATTTATGCGCTAGCAGGCAGAGCTCGGGCAGTTTTTGTCCTCGCAGCACATGTTTATTTATCTCAAGCTCCCCGTCCTAATAACTCTTTATTGACTTTGTCTTAAGCCTATGGATACACTGGCAAATAATTCCATAGCAAACTAATGGGAATCCGTTAATCTTTTAATACATGTAAGCCTTTAAAAGGCCGGATTTAGCCAATGCTAAAATTTTTAATTATTAAAAATAACCAGAATCAATAGAGGGATATATCCAATAACATTTATGAAAAAGGAGGAATTCAATGGATCCATCAACATTGTTATATCTTGCCCCCCTGGCAGGATTATTAAGTCTGGTATTTGCCGGTATTTTCGCTAAGAACGTACTCAAGAACGACCCCGGCACACCAGAAATGCAAAAGATAGCAGGCGCTATACAGGAAGGTGCAATGGCGTACCTGAACCGCCAGTACAAGACCATTGCCATTGTGGCAGTGATACTGGCAGTTATCATTTTCATTGCACTGCCAAATGAAAACAGTTTGAACGCAAAGACCACAATAGGGTTCCTGGCCGGAGCTGTAAGTTCGGCACTGGCCGGATATATTGGCATGAACGTCTCGGTCCGGGCAAATGTCAGGACAGCAAACAAGGCCAAAGAGGGAGTAAAAGAGGCCATGGACGTAGCCTTTAAGGGCGGCGCGGTCACAGGTATGGCCGTAGTTGGCCTGGCACTGCTGGGTACCAGCGGCTTCTTTATTCTATTCGGTGCCAAACCCGAAAGTGTGGACATGGTAATAGGCTTCGGGTTCGGGGCCAGTCTCATCAGCCTGTTCGCCAGGGTTGGCGGCGGTATATTTACCAAGGCAGCCGATGTGGGTGCGGACCTGGTAGGTAAGGTCGAAGCCGGTATTCCTGAGGATGACCCGCGAAATGCTGGTGTCATTGCAGATAACGTGGGCGACAATGTAGGCGACTGTGCCGGTATGGGTGCCGACCTGTTCGAGACCTATGTGGTCACCGCACTGGCGGCCATGCTGCTGGGTGGTCTTGTCATAAGTGAGTACCCAAACCTGTTCCCAAATGCGATTTTATTCCCGTTAATGCTGGGTTCGGCCGCCATCGTGGCATCCATCATTGCAGTGTTCTTTGTTAAGATAGGTGATGACCAGAATATTATGAAAGCGCTGTACAAGGGTGTGGCTGCTGCGGCAGTGATCAGCCTTGTGTCATTCTATTTCATAAACGATATGCTGATGGGCGATATACGGTTCTTTTACTCCACCCTTATCGGTACTGTCATTATGGTTTTGATGGTAGTGATCACTGAGTATTACACATCTGTTTCATACAGACCTGTGAAATCTATCGCAGCTTCCTCACAGACCGGTGCAGGAACCAATATCATCACAGGTCTGTCAGTTGGTCTTGAAAGTACATTCGTACCTGTGCTTGTGATAGCCTTTGGAATTCTGGGGGCGTACTATGTTGGCGGAGGCTTTGTTCCAGGACAGGAAATCATCGGTCTCTATAGTATCGCAATCGCAGCGGCTGCCATGCTCTCCACTACAGGCATAATCGTTGCTCTTGATTCATACGGCCCGATTACGGATAATGCAGGCGGCATCGCTGAGATGGCAAACCTGCCGGAAAAGACCAGGAAGATCACTGACGCCTTAGACAGTGTGGGCAACACCACCAAGGCAGTGACCAAGGGATATGCCATCGGTTCTGCCGGATTAGGCGCAATGGCCTTATTTGCAGATTATACGTATAAAGTAGGATTAATGGACAATCCGGAATTATTAAGTCTTTCCAATCCGCTTGTGGTGGTTGGTCTGTTCATTGGCGGACTGCTGCCATTCCTGTTCAGTGCCGTCACTATGAAAGCGGTGGGTAAGGCCGCTTTTGAAGTGGTTAACGAGGTCAGGCGCCAGTTCAGGGAGATACCGGGCATCATGGAAGGCACTGCTAAACCCGAATACGGCAAGTGTGTGGACATCGTGACCAGGGCTGCCATAAGGGAAATGGCACTTCCGGGCGTGATGGCCATTGGTGTACCTCTGGCTGTTGGAATGATACTGGGCAAAGAAGCACTGGCCGGTATGCTTATCGGTATTATCGTAGTGGGCCTGTTGATGGCACTTATGATGTCAAACGGCGGCGGTGCATGGGATAATGCCAAAAAGTACATCGAGGACGGTGCATACGGCGGCAAGGGTTCTGAGGCTCACAAAGCGGCTGTGGTAGGCGATACAGTGGGCGACCCGTTCAAGGATACTTCAGGTCCGGCGCTGAATGCACTGATCAAGGTGGTTAACATGATTGCCATCCTGTTCTCTGCAATGTTCATCAATTCCGGGCTGTTTTGAGTATAGAATGAGATTTAGAGGGGGGGTTAGCTCCCCTTCCAAATAACTTTTTTTCAGGCTGTCCAAAAACTAATCCAAATTAACAAATTTTCACATTTATATCCCATCTTTGACAAAAACCGGTATTTACCTGTTAATTTACTGACGTTTTAAAATGAGAAAACGTCAAAGGTTCCCCCATTGTCCAGATATGATTGGTTTTTCCAGCCGCCATCATTGGTGTTCTCTGGATATACTTTCGATTCGGTATATCTTCATCATCTGGATTGATTTTTAGTTTATACTAAACAGTATCTGTTTTTTGTAACTTTCTGCCACAGAGAGCGCCGAATAAGAGGGAGCGAGTAATCGCTCTTTCTTATTCGGCGGTTTTCCAGATTGTCCAGAAAATAATAAAAAGTCTCACTTTTTTTCAATAGTTAAGTTTATATATTATCAACACTAACAAAAGGTTAGTAACCAAATGTTAATAACTATAAGTTAGTAACCTGATGTTACTAACTATATGTGAATAATCACTCAAATATCAGGATAAAAAGGTCTATGGAGTCAACACAACTGCTGGATTTGCTTGGGAACGAGAACAGGAGGAATATAATCCAACTACTCGCCTCCAGGCCCTACTATGTAAGCGAGATCGCCGAGCGCCTTGGTGTAGGTCCCAAGGCAATACTGGGGCATCTGGAGCAGCTTGAGCAGACCGGACTGATCCGTGCAAAAACCAATAAACAGCGGCGCAAATACTACCACATAACAGAGAACCTGAAACTGGAAGTATTTGTGTCGCCGTACTCCTATACTATGGAAACATGCACGGTCCTGCAGCAGCCACAATCGGAAAAGCCGAAAAGTCCCCACCGGGGTCCCACGGATGATTCAAAATCCATTGAGACTTTGAAAAAACTGAACACGGAATTGTTCGAACTGGAATCCCGGAGGCGGCAGCTTGCAGACCAGGAGCACAAGATCGAAGGGGAAATGACTGATGTTATGGCAGAGTGTGTCAAATGGATCCATGAAGTGGTAGAGAACTACCCTGAAGAGGAGATATTGATGGCGGTCCTGAAAAAACCGCAGGATATGCGCTCCCTTTCCATGAGCATGGGACTGCCCGAATATTTCATGGAAGAACCGATCCAGTCACTGATGGACAGAGGAATAATAAACGAACGGCAAATAAACAACAGGCAGTTATTGACCCTTATTTAAAGCAACAAGTAATTAATACTAGTCATTAATAGATATAATCTATAAGAATAAGTAAAGGAGGCAAAAAAATGGCTAAGGAACTGACACTCAGGGTTGCGGAATCCCACCACCGTGATGTGGGACGCGACATCGCACGTATCGAGCGGGAAAAGATGGAACTGCTCGGACTGGTAAGCGGTGATTATATAGAGATTGTTGGTAAGGATACCACATATGCCATCGTATGGCCTGCTTATCCTGAAGATCGAGGAAATGACCTGATCAGGATCGATGGTAATATTCGTAATAATGCCGGGACAAGTCTGGATGACAAAGTAAAGATCAAGAAAGCAGAGGCTAAAGAAGCAAAGAGGGTTACACTTGCACCTACCCAGGCCATAAGGCTGGTAGGCGGTGCCCAGTATATTCACAGGCTGCTTGAAGGCAGGCCTATAAATAAGGGACAGCAGATCAGGGTAGAGACTGTCAGCAACCCCCTGAACTTCGTAGTATTATCTACCAGCCCTAACGGCCCTGTATTTGTGGGAAAGAGCACAGCCATCAACCTCAAGGATGAGATTGTGGATGAAAGCAAGCTTAAAGGGTCGACAAAGACAACTTATGAAGATATCGGGGGTTTAAGGCGCGAGATCGAACTTGTCAGGGAGATGATCGAACTCCCACTGCGCCATCCCGAACTTTTCCAGAAACTGGGAATTGACCCGCCTAAAGGCGTACTGCTACATGGTCCGCCTGGAACAGGCAAGACCCTGATAGCTAAGGCAGTGGCTAATGAGACAGATGCTAATTTCGTATCCATCAGCGGTCCCGAGATCATGTCCAAATACTACGGTGAGAGTGAGAAACATCTCAGGGATATGTTTGATGAAGCAGAAAAGAACGCACCTACAATCATATTCATTGATGAGATTGACAGTATCGCACCAAAACGTGGTGAGGTCACAGGTGAGGTCGAACGCCGGGTAGTGGCACAGTTGCTCAGCCTGATGGATGGGTTGAAGAGCAGGGGCGAGGTAATTGTAATTGCGGCTACAAACCGGCCAAATGCCATTGATGAGGCTCTGCGACGTGGCGGACGGTTCGACAGGGAGATCGAGATCGGTATCCCTGACATGAACGGCAGACTGGAGATATTACAGGTACACACCAGGGGCATGCCCCTATCCCCTGAACTTATTGATGAAGGTAACGATGCAGGCAAACTGAAAAGGATTGCGGAGCGTACACATGGGTTTGTGGGTGCCGACATGTCATCACTTTGTAAAGAAGCGGCCATGCACGCACTGCGAAGGTTCCTTCCTGAGATCAATATGGATGAGGAGATCCCTGCCGAAGTCATAGAAAAATTGGAAGTTACTAACAAGGATTTCGATGAGGCGTTTAAGAATATCGAACCCTCTGCATTGAGGGAAGTGTTCTTTGAGATACCCCAGGTGCGGTGGACCGACATCGGTGGACTGGATGCCATCAAACAGGAATTGATAGAGGCAGTGGAATGGCCGCTTAAGTACCCTGAAGCTTTCGAGGCCATCAACACAAAACCACCCAAAGGTATACTGCTTTTCGGGCCTCCGGGTACAGGCAAGACCATGCTCGCCAAGGCAGTAGCCAACGAGAGTGAGGCTAACTTCATCAGCATCAAGGGACCCGAGATGTTGAGTAAGTACGTTGGTGAGAGTGAGAAAGCCGTACGTGAGACTTTCAGGAAGGCTAAACAGGCCAGTCCGGCGATCATATTCTTTGACGAAGTGGACAGCATTGCACCTATCAGGGGAACAAGTTCCGACAGCCATGTCACTGAACGGGTCATCAGCCAGATATTGACTGAAATGGACGGCATGGAGGAACTTAAGGATGTACTGGTAATAGCAGCTACCAACAGGCCTGATATGGTGGATTCGGCATTGCTCAGACCTGGAAGACTGGACCGGTTGATCTATGTAACGCCGCCTTGTGTTGATGCCAGGAAGACCATCTTTGAGATACACCTGGATAGCAAACCGCTGGATGACAAAGTGGACCTGACCGAACTGGCCAGGATGACAGACGGATATGTGGGTTCTGATATCGAGGCCATTTGCCGGGAAGCATCTATTATGGCACTCCGGGAGAAGATCACGCCCGGTATGGACAGGGAAGATGCTAAAAAGATCAAGGATTCCATTGTCATCACAATGGACAATTTCGATAGTGCCATGACCCGGGTTAAGCCCACTACGTCCAGTGGTAAACTCCAGGATTATGAAAAGCTTGCCATTGAATTCGCCAGATATGCTACTGTAGGTTCAAAGGATGAAACTGAGGAAAAATACAAGATATATGCATGAAAATAAATTACGAAGGTGATTGATAATGCGGAATAGACGAAGAAAGGATTTATTTGAGGATATTTTCGGAGATATGGATGACATGATAAGAAGTATGTTCGAATCCAGGATTGATACTGAAGAGATGGGTGAGCCCCTTGTATGGGGTTATTCCATGACCCAGCACGGGAATGAACCACCTGAGATCAGGGAGTTCGGTAATGTAAGCTTGAGGGATGAAATGTTCTCCGGGCTTGGGTTGGAGCACCAGGGTGGTACTGCACATGTGGAACCAGGTGTGCGCAAGCCTCTTGTTGATATCATGGAAGCTGAGGATAGCTTGCATGTGATTGTGGAAATGCCTGGTATTACCAAGGAGGATGTTAGCCTTGAGATTTCCGGGACTGTGCTGAACATTAAGGCAAAGAATGGGGATAGGAAGTATTCCGAACGTGTGGAACTGCCTGCCAGGGTGCTGGCTGATTCGGCAAAGGCCACTTATAAGAATGGAGTGCTGGAAGTGGTGTTCAAGTACGACAGGTCTGATAAAAAATCGATTAAGGTCGATTAGGCATCGCTATTGGATTTATGCCGGTTGAGTGTGTTTTTACCGGCGTTGTTTTCTTTTTTATTCTCTTTGGTATTTTGTTTGATTATCTTTTTTTCTTGTGCTTCAAAGCACTCCGTCGCACTACTCATGAATGAATTCGAAGGCATTTGTGGAATTGACAGTGAGTTCGCTTTTAATAGTTGTATAACGCTATTAGTTCCCTCTAATATACCATTATTAATTCTTGGATCGAAATAATTTAATATTCCATTCCAATGAGCTTTAATGGTCTTTGCAACCTCAATCATCGGTTTTAATCTGCTATGCATAGCCCAAAAATACCACTTTTTAAGATAATCTTCAGCAAGAAGGCGTTCATTGATACTCCAGAATTCCTGAAGACTTAACTTCAGGTTGTAAGCCCTGACAGTCTTCAAATTCATATCTTTGAAGCTACCTAATGTCTCTTTTTGCATTTTGGTTAAGTTATCCGGATTTTTTAGCCAG
>Ga0255420_10020_pt1 | contig 36140 bp, 34 predicted proteins | sample ANMaggSeSYBR02I3_FD_182630 | JGI IMG/M metagenome (GOLD analysis project Ga0255420, IMG submission 182630) | Sediment cell enrichment communities from methane seep in Santa Monica Basin, California, United Staets - ANME aggregate JGI... | ecosystem: Environmental > Aquatic > Marine > Cold seeps >...
AAAATTCCCATCCAAAATTGACCCACTTTTCCCATTGAATGAATGATGCTATTTTTATAAAATTAAGTTAGAAAATTATCAGTTATTTCTTCGATACTAGAAATAGATGCTCGGAAATATGCCATTTGATTTCTAGTAATTGGTTTTGCATGTGCATCATATCTATATTTATTAATTGCAGTTAACTTTGAATCCAATTCAGTCTTATCTATCTCAAAAATATTTTTGAAAATATCCCATTTTTTTATTATAATTTTTCTTAAATCATCAAAGTAGATATCTGACAAACTAGAATTAAAAAGATCATTGTACGAAATATCGTTATATCTTATTTTTCTCCAACCACCCATTATACCAAGAACTATTTGACTGGCTTGTTCTTTTCCCAAATTACTTAAAAGTTGATTACGAACAATCAATCTTAACTTAGGCTCTAAGTCATTTCTCCTTTTAGAAATTTCTGCTAACATCTCTTCTTGGCTAAGCTCTAATTTTTCATACCAATGTTTTTCTGACAGGTAATCTTTTACAGATTCAATTTTAAAAGAATAACCTTCGTCCCATTTATCAATAATCCCATATCCTAAAAGATGATTAGTATATGTAGGAGAAATCTTTTCATATTTGGCAAAATTATCATAATCATCTAGAGCTAGGAATTTCAACATTTTATATTCATCTGAATAAAATTTTTTTAATACATCCAGAATCATTTCTATATAGTTACTATATTCTCTTTTGAAAATATCTTTTGCAGAGTTGTATATTAATTTGCTGACTATTGTAGGTCGTTCTTGAGAACTATTTTTGTTGATAATACTACAAACGTGTCTTATGAGAAATGGATGACCACCATAATCTTCCGTTAATTTAGAATAAAGAATCTCATCAAATCTAATACCCATTATTCGGCCAAGCTTTCTAACCATTTCTCTTGTTTGCTTGACATCAAAACCAGGAATGTATTCATAAGAAAACTGATTAAAAATAGGATTATCAAAACCTTTTATGGAAGATGATTCTACGCACATTGGATTTGTTCCGACCAATAAAAAAGAAAAAACATTATCTAGTTTTTGAAATGTAGACCTTAAACTCTGCCAGAAGTATACAAAATCTAAATCCATTCTCCAATGGCTGGAAGGTGAAATATTGAAAGTGATGTTTTCAATTTCATCAAATATAATTAGAAGAGTTTTATTTCCTAGTTCTTTATGAATCCTAGATATTTCATGTTCAAACACAAAAGCTGCATTTTCTTCAGTATACTTAACTTCAGGGTTTAAGTTCAAAGTTAATTTGTTTTGTTTTGTGATTTCTAAAATTAAATAATATAGTGCTCGATTCCACCTTCTTAAGTGAAATGAAGGAGATTGGCAATCTATGAATACGAAATGTTCCTCCATTTTTAAAAGGGTTCTTTGAACTCCAAATATAACTGAAGTTTTTCCTGTTTTTCGTAAACCAAAAAGACCAGAATTTTCACATGATTTATGTCTATTAACTATTTTATTAACTAGATCATTCCTTCCAAAAAAATAAAGATCTTTTTTAAGGGGAGCTTCAAATGCAAACAGATCTCTTGTGTAAAAATGTTTTTTCAAACGATTGCGAATAAAATATGGGTCATGGTTTTTAATAAGTTCTTTGTAATTGAATGGAATAAGAATTTGTGATTCTTGATCATTTTTCAATAATTCTTTTAATTCCTCTTCTATTTGCTCATCTCTGCTGATTAATATGCTACAGACTTTTTCTAATCGTAGAGATTGAAAGCTTTCTGCAATATAATCAATTGCATCTAATGTTCTTGGTTCAAAAACGGCATAAGGACTAAAAAGGACAATTATTTCTCTTTCTAAATTGAACATTTCTTGATAATTTTTTAAAGGCTTTACAAGAAAATATCGATATGTACTTTTAGAACCCAGCTTTATTTCCTCTCCACCATGAGTCACATACCACTCAGATTTAAATTTATCAATAATTTTTATCTCATCAGATGTAAAATTATTCAAATTTACAGAGGGGTGAATTCCAGGATAAACTTCAGACATAGAACATTTCCACAACCTTTATTTGATTTCGAATATTAAATGCGTAAGTTTAAACCAACTTTGATAGTCACAACTAATAAGTGTTCTTAATTTTATCTTGTGCAATAAATTATACAAACAAAACTAAGAATATATGACATAACTCCCAACAACAATATATCTTTTCCGATTGGAACATTCCTTGAATTGCAGACCTCCAGATGCAAAATATCGCCCCAAATCTGCTCAATGTCTAATGTCCTATTCAATAGCTCCTGCGACTGAGTCAAACGTTGCGCCGGCACACCCAACCGCAGCAGAGCTGCAGGGTATAATTATGAATATCAAAGTGAATAATCTCAACAAACCGAAATAAATGCAAAACAATCGAGTGTGGGGCATGATGCCCCGCAAATTTCATTGCGTGGTCGTTGACTCTCTTTAATGTCGAATGGACAGATTGTGCCTGTTTTATTTCTGTATTTCCCACATCACCCGACAATACATTTGAATAATTTACCTGCCTCTTCCGCCACTTCAAGCTTCTCCTGCCCTTTTGCAAGCTTCCGGATAGCCTCAAGGTGCCGGGCAGATGTTTCAAGATATTCAAGCACATCCGCAGGATAGGCAAATATTCCATACTGCTGCGTCAAGGCATCGATCATCTTATCCGGCTTCATTCCTTCACACCGCATATCCAGTAATTTCCTTGAGAACTTACGCTCTGGGCATCCGCAATAGGGTGAATCTTTACAGGTACAGGTTAAAAAATCAGCAGCAAAATTCATCAGTTTGCGGGCAGTCGTACTGTCAAGTTTTGCCAGGCTGTCACCTGATAATGCCATTTCCATTGCACCGCCCTGGAAAACCCTTGAAGGCAGGCGGACATTCAAGCTGGCTGATATCCGGTCGGCTCCTGTAAAAAATGCCTGGTCGAACACATCCAGTCCTGACAGGATATCAATTGGTTCCAGTCCCGAGTTTATTCCATCCTTAATGATGGATAACTGGTCATGGTTCATGAAATATGTGCTCATTATACGTCCCGCCAGGGTAGGACTGACACGTTGTCCAGAGACCTTCAAATACCCCCTGCACCATCCTCCTCACCAAAAGCCTTCGAAAACACCTTATAAAAATCAAAAATCCCGAACTCCATAGGCTCGCCCGACTCCCGCATAAACTCCAGCTCTTTCTCTAAAGATATGATACAGGGCAGACAGTTGGTCGGCAACGCCCGTATGCACCCTCTTCCTTTGTTATTTTTATCCTGTGTGTGGAATGAATACCAGGAAACTGTGGGCAAGCTGCGTGTACACCTGCTTTTTTTGGGATTTATTATTGGAAATATTTTTATGGGATTGTGTTTATTATACTTAGAAGGGTATGGTTATGAACAGTATTCGTGACATTGACGGACGAAATGGAAAATCGGGAGGCAGAGTATTATTTACAGGCCTCGGTACTTAAGTCCGGGGTATGTGACTGCGGGATGGGAGATTTAGTCTACCCTTCTCAGCCTACTTTCAACAATTATGTTGAAGCACCCTTAAATAGCGGGTGCAGTTATCCCATATACGAGATATCTCCTATGGAAAAATCACAAGGATTGGGGCTGTTCAATGTTTTACATAAATTTTTTGCCGAAATGGATTCAAAATTTTTATCTGGTTTTTTGGGGCAAATTCCAACAGACATTTGGTCTAAGCTCTATACTTTATGGTTAAAATTAGCAGGAGCAAAAATAGAAAAAGGGTCTGTCGTCCATTACAAAGTAAGAGTTTGGAAGCCAGAAAATATCAATATAGGCAAAGGAGTAAGCGTACCTGCAAGTACTGATATGGCAGGTATGAGTAGGATAAAAATTGGAGACTATACGTTAATTGGAGCCAATGTTTCGTTTATAACAAACAATCATCCTTTGGAAGACGAAAATTTAAGCTGGCAAGAAGTTTTAATTGGCACTCAGCAAGATATAAATGTAGGAAAATTTTGTTGGTTAATGAACGATACAAAATTGATAGCTGGCAGAAGAGGTTTAAGCATCAATGACTTTACGTGGACAGCATCCGGTTCAACTGTGGTTAAAGATATTGGGAAAGCAGAACTATGGGGGGGATCTCCAGCTAAATTTATTAGAAAAATTCATATTCATCATGAAAAATAGAATATTTGAAAACAAGATCGCATTAGTCGTAGGAGCATCTGGCGGTATTGGCTCTGCGTTAATAGAAAAATTAAAAAAAGAAAGGGCTATTGTTATAGAATCCTCCACATCTCAATCCAGATATAAGCTAGATATATCCAGCTCTAAACAAATAGAAGGACTGGTAAAAGAAATTAAAAAAGAGTTCAATAATATAGACTTTCTTTTCAATGCAAGTGGAATTGCTTATTATAAAACCTTGACTGAAACCTCAATAGATGAAATAAACAAGGTAATAAAAATTAACTTGATAGGTCCGATTGAATTAACACAAAAGTTTATTCCATTAATGAATAATGGCGGAACGATTGTGCATTTGGGATCAATGGCTGGAATTTGTAAAGGGCACAAATATTTTTCAGTATATTCCGCATCAAAAGAGGGATTGGCAGGATTCTTAAGATCGGTGTCTGCCGAATTTCCAGGTATAAATTTTATTTTAGTTACACCTGCTGGCGTAAATACAAATATTTCCAGGAAAGCAATTGGCGGGGTAAATCTTTTGGAGAAATTTAGAGAATCGTATTATAATTTAGATACTCCGGCAGATATTGCAACTGGAATTTTGAATAATATAGAACATAAAGACAGAGATGTTAGAATTTTTCCAACAAAATTATCAAAGGAAACTTATGATGAACTCAGAAAATAAGTCTATACTTTTTTCAAGCCAATCTTTTTATCCTGGTATAGGTGGGGTATCGACATTGCTGTTAAATCTTTCAAAATATTTATCAAATTTAAATTACAAACTTTATGCAATTCATCTCGAAATGCCTAGAAGCGCAAACTCTTCCGTCGCCCTAAGTTATCCAGTTAATGAATACATAATTCCAAAAAGTGAAATAACAAAGGACATATATGAAGGCTACGCAACGTTTAAAGAAGAAATATACCAGCATTTGCATGGACTAAAAAAGTTTAATTATGAAAATATCTATGATGTGCCAGGATATTCAGAATTCATGCAATTGTCAGATATTTACGCTTACTACCTATTAAATGCCTTATCTGAAAACGATATTGACATAGTTCATTTTCAAGATTATCAAGTAATGCTTGGAATATCCGCAATCCCTTCTGGTGTTAAGTCTGTTTTTAGTTTGCACGCACCACTTTTGAAATCAATCGATCCTGTTCTTTCAAAATGGTTTTTTAAACATTTACAAAAAACAGATAAGGTAATCCTTTCAATTCCTCAGTATGCTGACATTGCTCGTAATTTTGGTATACAAAATAATAAGATATCAGTTATTACTCCAATAATAGATAAAGATTTGATGTCTAAAAAAGTAAAATTAAACATTGCGTATAGTATTCCTAAAAATGCAATTGTTATTTGTTGCGTACAAAGGTTTGATTCCAAATCAGGACAAGAGCAACTTGTAAGAGCTTTCAGTAAATTGGCCCGCAAAATCGAAAATGTTTGCCTATTATTTGTAGGTGAAAGTTCGTTTACCGACTCAATATCTGAAACAAGGAAGAATTACTTTCAGCAGATCAAGGATCTTGTTTTTTCTCATGGCCTTACCAGTAAAGTCATTTTTACTGGAAATATAGATTATTCCCAATTAAGTACAATATATGACTTATCAGATATTGTTGTAATATTATCCAAGATGGAGTGTTTTTGTTTGGCAGTGAGCGAGGCTATGAGTAAAGAAAAACCTATTGTAGTTACAAATGTCGGTGGTTTAGCCTATCAGGTTAAAGATAACTTTAATGGCTACTTAGTTAAACCAGGTGATGTCGAGCAGACATTTAAGGCCCTCATGGCACTTTGTGAATCAAAAGAACTTAGATATAAGTTTAGTAGGAGAAGTAGAGAGAGGTTTATCAATGAATTCGATCCTATAATAATAATTCCTAAGTATCACCGCTTATATCAATCCTTGTTCTCTAAAAAAAATATAAAGAATATTGATTATGAAAATATGTATAATTTATTAAGATGAAAATAATAGCGGCTTCTATTATTCGGAACGAGGAAAAATATATTGAAACCATGATTAGATCTATTTCTTGGATCGATGAGATTGTTTTATATAATGACCATTGTTCAGATAGAACTATAGAAATAGTAAACAATCTGTCACTGGATCATGGATTACCAAAAATTTTTATTATTGAACCAATGAGTGAAAAAAGAATGTTAAGTTATTTAAGTAATGGAAATAGAGATTTATCAAATGAAATGCAAATAAGAAATACTTTTTTAAAAATGGTTTTTGAAAAATATAACCCCAATATTGTGGTATTAATTGATGGCGATGAAATGATGAGTAGTAGTTTACTTACACATATCGAAAAGATTCTATCTAATGATAACTATGACAGTATAGCTGTAAGTTGCAATCATATTTTTGATGAAAATCATTCTTTAGATGTATATCCTGCAATTTGGAATGATGTAAGAATGGTTGATCCTCATGTGAGGGTGTTAAAAAGATTTAAGCCATACGAGCCGGGTGAATATCCTGAAGTACCTGACTGTTTTCTTAAGCCAACAACAAAAACTTTGTGCTTAGACTTACCAATACATTACCATTTAAAGTATATAAAATATCTTGAAAAAACTAATTACTCACTTAGATTTTTATCAAAATGCATCCGAGAATTTATTAATACTAAAAATGTTATAATCAATAGGTTTGATTTCCCTAGTGACTTGAAACCTTTAATTTATAAATACTTTAATAATTAAACTTATGCCTTATTCAGATCCTACATATGATAGCGAAATAGAATATTTTATAAAGGTAAATAATTTTATAAATTATTTAGATGTTGGAGCGGGTAGCGGAAAATATGCTGATATAATTCGAAAGCATAAACAGGATGCCAATATTGTTGGAGTAGAGGCTGATATTTCCTATATTAAAGAGTTTAATTTAAATAAGAATTACACAAAAATATATAATCAATTTATCGAAGAATTTATAGATAAAAACCCAGATTTCCTTACAGATGTTGCAATAATAGGAGATTGTATTGAGCACTTAAAGAAATCAGACGGCTTAGATCTATTGCACTATTTGGTATATAGAACAAGGTATATTCTTGTAATATTTCCCACACAATATATTCAATATTCATGGAATGGGCACAGTACGGAAGCACATAGGTCTGTTTGGGATAAACATGATTTTATTCAGTTCAAACACGTATTTAAAAAGAAAGGGATTATTAATTTAGTAATTATTAAAGGGTTTTTAGGAGAGTCTAAAACAACATATGTTCCTGAATTCAAAATTTGATTAGTTTTTCAATGAATTGGGCCAAGCCATCTTCATCTGTATGTTTTATGACAATTTTTGCAACTTTTTTAACTTCCTCAATAGCATTTCCCATTGCAATTCCTAAACCTACTCCTCCAAGGATTTCTAAGTCGTTTTCAGCATCTCCAAAGGCTGCAACTTCTTCAACTCCGAAACCATTCAGTCCAGCCCACGCTATAGAGCCAATTAATTTGGTTACATCTCCTTGAGTTATGTCTAGATAAGGTTGGTTGTTTTCGCCTAACATTTTCTTAACCGTAACACCATCAAGATATTTAAAAAAGTTTTTAGATTGTGTATTTAAATCTACAATAGATATTAGTGGAACAGCTGCCAAATTTGCCTCATCAATTTGCATATTAGTCCTAATTTTCCAAGGATGATTTGAATATTTAGTTACAATACCTCGTGAACCATAAAAAGTATCACCTTGAGAAAAACAGTATTCACTTCCAAGTTTCTCAGTTTCATCTATAATTAATCTTACTGCTGAAGAGACAATATTTCTGCTCCAAACTACTATTCCTTCTCTAGTAACTACCTCTCCACCACCAGATGTAACGTGCATAGATTGATCTGGGAAAAAAGTCAAAATATAATTCTTCAACATAGCATAACTTCTTCCGGTGTGTACGCCAAATTTTATCTCTGTATCTCTAAGCATGTTTAAGCTTGAAATGGTCCTTTGAGAAAGTACCCGTTGAGTATTAGTCAAAGTTTTGTCAACATCAAATAACAATCCTTTGGGTCTAAAATCGAAAAAACTATCTTCTATTCTATTATTAATTTTCCGTGTCATAAAGAATCAATTACTTTATTTGTCCCAGTACAAACGTTCGTGTCACCAAGTGCCATTGGATTATACCTCAATAAAAATCTGCTCATTCATATCTAATACTAATCTCCCATATGGATTAACATGACTATAAAAAAGCGGGGCTCTTAAAGAGATTTGGAAAGCCAATGCGTAGAGCTGCTTCTTTGAAGATATCCAATAGAAAAAGTTGCCCCCACCGCCGTCCGATTTTAGCCTTAAGATACACCAGATTTTTGGGTTCCGGCTGCGGCTTAAGCTTAGCTACTTTTATCTAGGGCTTATCATTCTCCTTGTGATTTCCACTTTTTTGTTTTTTGGAAGCCCCCGATCAAACATATCCAAAGCCTCTTGCATCTGCTTTTTCTGCGTTGCGATAAATTCGTCTGCTGAAAGTGATAAATCCAATTCAGCGTAATACTCATTACGTTTTGTGTGAATATCTGCGGGCAAATATTCATCCGGATTGCGATACCGATTGGCCCCAATGACATAGGTTTTCTTGCAGCGAAGTTTTTCCCGGTCTGCGCCAAAGCTATCTCCATTTATGTAAGCGTCCAGTGATCAATAAGCTCTTGTGATGACCATTGCTGCTTCATGATTTAATGCAGATTGAGTGGGTAAGAAGAAAAACTATTGGATGTCAATCCAAATTTCATAAACTCACTGATATGGCTCCAGGATGTAGCAGCATCGCTACTGCCCTGGGTTGGGAGCTTCATTTATATCTTTACTCTTAGATAAATTATCGTTATATGCTTGGTATGCCGATTTCCAGGATGGTGATATTTTCAATTGCTTTGATGGTAGTGAAAATCTAAAATGGCCACACAGGTTACAAAAAGTCTTTAACTGATCTATCATTAGATCGTCGTGTGAAGGAAGTTTTTTTCTGCCTATATCAAAATTAAAAATTCTATCTATACCTCCAGCAATCGCGCAAGGATAATAGCCATGTGGTGTTAGACCTATGCCACATGCCTCTAAAATCCAACATCCATTTGAACAATCTACATTACGATATAAGATATCGTCTCGTGGAGCTATGTTGAAATGGAAGAAAGTTGGAGGAGTCAAATTCTTGGATGAGTTTGTGATTTCTATTTCTTTTGGTAACTTTGCTAATATTTCTTTTGCACGATTTCCATAACCATTTGTAAATATGGTTATATGCATATTAGGATTGTATTTATTCTTATATTTCAGTAAAAGATCTAATATGTCGAAAAGTTTAGTATGCAAAGTAGGCTCTCCCCCTAGGATTCTTATCCTCTCCCACTTTATATTGTTATCTATACTATCTTTTATAAAATCTTCTATTTGCTCTATTTTCATTTCTTCTTTGGTGGGTGCTTGTGTGCAAGACCTATTACAATTAGGACATCTCAAATTACAACGATATGTTATATCGATTTCGATTGATTTTTGACTCCTCATATACTTTGGGCCAAATATCTTGGTCAATTGTGATTGAGATCTAATAAAATGATATATATCTCTTATTATTATTTCAATCTGTTCTTGTGTATACATTTTCCACCATAACTCTATGTGATGATCAACTTATTTATAGGATTTTGCGGAGAATAATCGGGCTAAAGAAGCTCTATATGCATGCTAAAGACTCAGTAGTAAGTTACTTTAATCATAATATCAAGGATTTGGCTTATAGAATTGCCTTAAAATTAATGCTATGGTATTAATTATAGTGTTAGCCTAATCATTACCTCTTCAATCATTCAAGCACTCATTATGATGCCCCGGACTTTGCGAAGCAGTCCGAGGTCGTTGACTCTCTTTAATGTCGAACGGACAGATTATGCCTGTAATATTTCTGTATTTTCCACATCACCCGACAATACACCTGAATAATTTTCCTGCCTCTTCTGCCACTTCAAGCTTCCCCTGCCCTTTTGCAAGTTTCTGGATAGCCTCGAGATGCCTGGCAGATGTTTCAAGATATTCAAGCACATCAGCAGGATAGGCAAATATTCCATACTGCTGCGTCAAGGCATCGATCATCTTATCCGGCTTCATTCCTTCACACCGCATATCCAGTAATTTCCTTGAGAACTTACGCTCTGGGCATCCGCAATAGGGTGAATCTTTACAGGTACAGGTTAAAAAATCAGCAGCAAAATTCATCAGTTTGCGGGCAGTCGTACTGTCAAGTTTTGCCAGGCTGTCACCTGATAATGCCATTTCCATTGCACCGCCCTGGAAAACCCTTGAAGGCAGGCGGACATTCAAGCTGGCTGATATCCGGTCCGCTCCTGTAAAAAATGCCTGGTCGAACACATCCAGTCCTGACAGAATATCAATTGGTTCCAGTCCAGAGTTTATTCCATCCTTAATAATTGATAACTGGTCATGGTTCATGAAATATGTGCTCATTATACGTCCCGCCAGGGTAGGACTGACACGTTGTCCAGAGACCTTCAAATACCCCCTACCCAGCAATTCACCTATAAGTTGGTCCGTGTCAGTGCCGCCCAGTCTCATGGAATCCACTGTCCTGATGATGTCCCGCTGACCCCAGATAATTGCAGATGCCAGCACCTGCTCAAGCCCTGCATCTTCATCTACCCCTACCGTTAGCGGAGGTACTTCACCCTTAAGTAATCGAAACGCCACATGGTCCTCGCTCTCACCATGTCCGAGGCGTTTATCAGGTTCAGCCATGACCACAACTATTCCCCTGTCATGGTAATCCGGCCTGCCAGCCCGCCCCTGCATCTGCAGGAACTCGCCCTGTGTCAGCCACTCGATACCCATTGTAAGCCCTTCGAATATCACCTGGGATGCAGGAAAATCCACACCTGCCGCCAGTGCGGCAGTGGTAACAACCACAGGTATCCTGCCGTTGGCAAATCCTTCTTCTATCCTGCGCCGTTCACTGTACGGTAGTCCCCCGTGGTACGCTGCCGCACGTATTTGCAGGGCATCCGATAACTTGTGGCAGTTCCGCCTTGAATTTGTAAATACAATGGTCTGCCCCCTGAAACCTTTGGAAGACTTCCTGTTATATTCCTCCTTTGCCAGCTGGTTGATAAGCCGCAGTTTCTCCGACGGGCCGCCAAAAAGCAGGTGACGCTCAAGTGGCACAGGTCTTTCCTCATACTCGACAAGCTCACTCCCCAGTCCATCTGCAAGCCATCCTGGGTTGCCAACAGTGGCTGAGAGGTAGATGAACTGGCACTGCGGATACAGGTACCTGAGCCTTGCTATCAGGCCGTCCAGCCTTGGTCCCCTCTCAGGGTCCTCTATCATGTGCACCTCGTCTATAATCACAGTACCCACACCACCAAGCCTTTTAGCACCGCCTGACCTCAGCAGGTGGTCGATCCCCTCATACGTGCCCACAATGATATCAGAATCAATGGAAGTGCGCATTTTCCCTTGTTTCCCCTTCCCCTTCCCCTTCCCAATGCGGCTTTGTCCGACCTTCAGGGCTGTTGTCAGGCCGAGTGTTGAGTATTTAATTGTGAACTGGTCATATTTCTGGTTGGCCAGTGCCACTAACGGAACCAGGAAGAGCATCTTTCCCCTGCCTGCCAGAATGTTGCTGACCCCCCCGATCTCACCGATGAGTGTTTTGCCTGTGGCAGTGACAGATACTACAAGCTGGTTCTTCCTGTCAAGCAGTCCGGCCCCAATCGAGATCGACTGGACCGGCAGGAGTGTTTTAGGCAGGATACTTTTCAGCCGCTTGTCCAGTTTCAGGTCATGTACTTTGACCAGGGTAATACTGCCGCTGGCACGGACACGATCAAATAATGTCAGTTCACGGTCCATTTTTTTAGGGTCAAGCAAGACCAGCATACGGTCCAGGTCACGGGTCCTGAGCAGTTGTGCAAATAATCTTTCGATACTTTCTTCAGCCATTCTTTTACTGCACAACTGTATTTCCCTGTGAAGTTCAGATAAAGCGCAGTTCTCACATATCAACTCGCCCCTGAACCGCACTGACCCTGAATCCACAGGTGTGTATCGTCCCTGTGAAATGCACAGGCGGCAAACCTGTGCTTGTTCATATCCGAGCTGGTAGCCATCCAGCATTTCAATAATTTCCTTTTTAGCAGCAGCATCTCCGTGCCCGGCAACCAGTATAAGGTCAGCCATCCTGAGCAGTTCCACGGCTTGCGTTGGAGGTCTTCGGTCTTCGGTCTTACCGTCTATAACCCTGAACTTGAATGGCCTTGGGCCTTTTGGGGTTTGCCTTAATACCAGGTTGCCTATAAATGAGGCTGTATTGCTACCGTTTTTCAGGGGCAGCAGTTCAACGGCTGACCTTATGGGCCTGATAAGTATGACAAGCGACATTGTATCAAAAACAGCTATTTTCTCAGGTCGTACAATTCATATGCCAAACCTTCGGATTCAAGCCGGTTTAACAGTGGGGGAACCTCCTCATCCACAGACACCACAACCGAGGATACTCCGTGGAATGCAGCTTCTACTACCGATTCCTTTGCCCCGAACATAACGTTGGGGTCCCTTCCCACCTTACGTAATGCAATAAGGGATTCCACTCCAAGGGCACATATGTAATTACTGTCCTTCACCAGTTCAACCAGCAGGTCCATGTCCACCTGTCTTGAACCACCGCGCTCAACTCTGGGGACCTTGCATACCTTGATATTCACATCTTCAAGTTCGATCAACCCGTGTAGGTCGGTAACACCTACATCCTCACTGGCAGTGGCATCTGAAATAAGTATTCCGGTAGCTCTATGCTGCTCTTTTATATTGGCATATAAAAGTCCGTTGCGCATCACAAGAAATACTTTCTGGCCAGCCTTGTAATCCTCTTCTGCAATGGCAGTCCACACCGAAACATGGCTGATGACATCTTCCATCACATAGTTGGCATACCGCCTCAGTTGAGCCGTACGCTCAAGTACCCATTCTATTCCTTTTTTTGTGACCTTATAACGTACCCGGCCATCAGAAAAAATCAACCCATCGTCTGTCAGTTCTTTAATATATTCAGAAACCGCCTGGGGAGTTATTCCGACTTTTTCGGCAATCTCCCTCTGGCGTACATTTGGCTGATGAGCTGTTATTTCAACAAGTATCTGGAATTTAGTACTCTCTTTCTTACTGTGAAGCAGGTCTATCATCCAGTAGCACCGACAGATTCAATCCTCTGGCCTTTAACGATGAGTTTGTCTGAACGCCGTGCCACACCTCTCAGATACAACGGGCTTGCACCTATGGCCCTTGATAGCCCGGCCATGGACTGGTTGCCGTTCATCACTTCTGTTTCAATATGCTCCATCATATTCCGAAGTTCGTCATCACGACTGAAAGTGATCATGAGCAGGTCAGACAAATCTTCAATGGAACACTGGAAATTTACCTGTATCTTTGAATAGGATGTGTGGAATTCTTTTTCAGGTTTGTTCCCTGGTTCAGGCATACGCCACTTACTCTCTACCAATCCACATTTTTTCAAAATACTTAGACTTTCATCCACTTCAATTGAAAGCTGTTCTTCAATTTCTTTCGTTGTATACCAATCTGCAAGGAGTATGTCAAAAACTTTCTTATGGGCATCCGACCCGAAAGTTCGTAAGAGTGGGACAAGATCCGAGGGATCATTGATAATACGAGTTCGTTTACCCATTTAATATAACCTCTTATTTCTTATATGGTCTTCTAATTTGATAAATGTTTTCAAGTAAATCCCCACTTCGGCCAGAGTGACTTAAGTAGTTTATATCATACGAGTTTACTATATAGTGAAATAAATGAAGCGTGTGCAACAAATTAAAGTAATAATGGAACAGGTCCACAAAAACAAATTAATTATTTTATCCATATAGATAATAACTTTAATATTCCGGTTCCAATCCATCGATCTTGGAGAAGGTCGCATTAGCTTCCTTCCTGGTGGCCATTCGATCCCGCTTATCCCTTTCCATGTGAATAGCTTCCACAGCAAGAGTATATAGATTCTCAAGTTCAGAAGTGGTTTCCAATGTCAGCACAGAAAGCACTTTGGGAGTCTCTCCATTGCGGATGATCACACCCTTGAACACATGACCAATATGCGATGAGAGTTTTTCGATCTCACCTGAGATATCATCAATGTTAAGGTACTTACGGTCCCCACGAAGAATAATCATCGCCCTGCTTCCTTCTTCATAAACATTAGATGAGAACAACAAACCACTGGGGGATAGACTATCGTGGATCACGTTCTTTATGGGTGTTTTTCCATCACCTTTCGCAAATCCGATAGTAGCAAAACCCGCTCCTCCGCCCATGACTGTCTTGAAGTCACCCAGGTCTGTAACCATCATCATCTCACTGTCCAGGGCTTCAAGCAGGAACAGCACCCTTTCAGCTACCATTTTATTAATACCGTCATAGGCAGTCTGTATATCGCCTCCGACATTCTTCAGGAACTGGTTATCTGCCAGTATAATGCCGTCAGTTCCGCTGTCACGCATTTCCTTAAGACAAAAAGCAGAGTTCTGGAGGTAAATAGTCCCCTCTTCACGGAAGGGCAGGACCATAATGGAATAAACGGGATAATCATACCTGTTCTTCAATTCTTTTATCAGCGGAGGGCTGAACGAAGACCCGGTACCGCCCGAAGATGACGAAATAACAAAAGCAACATCGAAATCACCTCTTTCAGAGATATTTCTCAAAACCACATCTTTATTGTCAATAAAACATTGTTTACCTAAAAGACGGTTGGCACCTAAACCGTGCAGGTTTGGGATATGTATCCTATCCTTGGCCTTTGTATTGCGCAGTTCCTTTAAGTCGTTGATTGCGGTATTGATAGCGATCGTTTCAACCCGGGATGGGAATTTCTGGCGTGAATAATATTTTGAGAATTTTCCGCCACCAAAAGCTTCCCTATTGATGGAGTCCAGTATCCGGTTGCCGCATTGTCCAATCCCGACAATTAAAACATTTAACATTTTTAATTCTCCTTTATGCCTTTTCCCGATTTATTACATCCTGAACTGACCTCTTCTCCAGTATAACCACCCTGCAATGGCAACTATGATAAGGACCGGCGTTAAATATATATAAAAAGGATATTCTGCGAGGTAATCTAATTCACCTTCCTCTATATAGAACGTACCTGATGAGATTTCTTTATTACTCATAATACCTGTGCCGTTATCATATGTTAATTTTACTATCAGTTCGTTGGATCCGATCTCATCAGCCTTTAATGTGATCGTGTAGTCTTTTTCATATCTGGCTCCATAGACACTTTCCTGGATGACAAGCTTTTCACTGATAATATTGATGTCCTCGGAACCTGAAATATATGTCATGTTCCGGGGAATGATAGGTTCTATGCGTATGGTGGATGCGGGAACGTCTTTTTGGTTTTCTACATGAATTGTAAAGGTAATCACATCCCCGCGTTTTAGTTTTGTCTCATCTGCTATTACTTTGAGGTCAAGTACAGAAGTTTCCACAGCTTCTGCTGCTACGGTTACCGATGGACTGTTGGAACTTGATGTATATTCATCGTCGAAGACAGATGAAGAATATGTAGCAGTTGCCGGGTTAAGTGCAAATGTACCGCCGTTAGCGGCCTGTATCTCATAAATGAACATCTGGGTAAACGAACTACCGATACCAAGTTCTGTTGGATAGGTAGTATAAATGTTGGATTTGAATGTAAATCCGGGAGTGATTCCCAAGTCAATAGAGATACGTTTTGCCATACCATTTCCAGTATTCTTTGCTTTTATCGTTACCCTGATAATATCCCCTATCTCCACATTGGATTTATCGACTTCTTTAGTAAGTATTAAAGAGGGTTTACCGATGTAATTGGCGTTTGAGACACCTCCGTCAACGGCTGTTTCATATTCTATCACTATGCCTGCAGTAGTAATGTCAATAATGGTATATTGAGATGTCAGGTTCTTTTCATTTACCGTGATTTCAACTGAACCACTCTGGTATTTTAATCTCCGTTTTCCCTCACTTACTGTTGTTGAAGTAGTTAATTCCTCATAAGACCCATCAGATTTTAATTGATAAATTGTTACTTCCAGAATTAAATCGCCATCAAATAACATAATATCTGATACTTCAATAAAATAATTGTTAATCTGGTAGCCATCTCCTTCATAAATCTTTTCATCGTAGATACTATCAGCACTTGTGACGCCCACAGATAATAGTAATAAAAATAAGAATAACAGACTATGAATTATTATTCGATTACTTTTCAATTTTTATGTCCTCTCGATAATGTAAATAACTGGCCAATGTTTTTATATCTCGTAAATCATTTTCATTAACTACCATAAATGATATATATTTTATGACTTCACTTGCGTTGTACAATCTACCTACTTGCTATATGTTATTTATCAAATGTATTTAAATTTTCCATTATATTATATCAAATTATTAATATAATTATATTGTATATGCTGTGATAAGTTACAAAATACCCCTGTGTTTAATAGGGTGCCTGTAATCATCCTATATCACTACATAGTCCCAAAACATAAGCCTGGCAGCTATTCCCTGGGGTTGGACTTAAACTGGAACTGTTAAAGCTGGAATCAATCGATATTTAAGTGCTTACCCGGGCTGTTCCACTTCGGGCGGCGTAACATTGGACCAGTACATAAAGGTTTTGCGCTGTACCATAAATTTCGAGAATAACTTAACCTTAACAATCCCTGTCTCGCCCGGGCCTAAATAGGCAACTGTTGAGTTGCTGATACTGGTACCTGGTTCACATTCACTTTTTGTCCAGTCGTAAGCATTGCATGAATTTACTGTAATTGTGAAATTCCCACCATAGGAATCGTTATTGGTAAGACTGAAGGAATATTCCGTGCCCTGCTGGTCATTTTCTAAAATTGTTCTGCCTTCAAGTTCTTCATAAGTAAAATCAGTCAATGTCCGGATAACCGAGGTATGATATTGTGGGTCTTCAGGGTACCCATCCAAGTTATCTCCATAACCATCACCGTCAGTATCAGCCCATTCTTCAGGGTCTTCAGGAAAGGCATCGGCTGAATCTGGATAACTATCGCCATCACTATCAATGCTTACATTTGCATCCAGGGGGTCCAGGTCAATGCTATCCATATAGCCATCCCCATCAGAATCAGAGTTGAGGGGGTCAGTCCCTTCATTCTTTTCAGTATTATCCCCGATACCGTCACCGTCAGAATCTTCCCATTCACCCGGGTCTTTCGGGAAGGCATCCACTGGATCGCTATGCCCGTCACTATCTGTATCCGGTGCTTTCAGGCATCCGCCACAGAATGATGATACAATAACTATTAACAATATAATTAAGAACTTTTTTGTTGCCACATTAACACCTGCTAATATATTTGATAATATTATCATTCGTTATATAGTGAGATTGGAATATAAGATATATAATTTTTCTGTATGCAGTCCCCCTAATTTTTTTCGCATTGAACTCCTTTCAAAGTAATTATCTAACTACCAATAAATCCACCTGAAAAACCAATTTATACTGAAATCCCAGTCTCACAGTTTTTCCATGGCCTTATTAAGATGACAACCTGCACGATCCAGGTCTTCTGCAGCGGATAACAGTTCATCCTTCACGTCATGCATGACCATATTCCCTGTTTCATCTGCCTGTTTCCTATAACCTGCAGCATGACTTATATTATGATATGACCAGTGTTCAAGGTTTTTCTTCAGCTTTTCCGGTTATACATTATGTCATCGCTCCACGCATTTCCCAGGCAATGCTGTACCAAACGGCTCACCCTATAAGCCCACAAATGGTTTTGATAATTACAGAGTCAAGATATTGCTCACTTCGTTCACATTTATTAAGGCTACAGGAAAGTCTATACTTTCCTATGTTAAAAAACCTGATACCGTGAAATGACGGTATCATTAACAGTTTTTCAAGTTTACAACTTATATCTCCGACGGTATAATAGTGTTTAGTTTTACGTGCTGGAGACCTTTGTTTTTTACAAGATTCTCATATACTTCCTTCATTCTTTTTCCTTCGCCCTTCAGGATTATTACTTCCATACAGTGGTCATGATCCAGGTGAATGTGGACAGTAGACTGGATAATATCTGTGAATTCATGCTGGATATTTGCAAGTAAATCCTCTATGCCCCGCTGTTTATGGTTATATGCCAGGGTTATGTTGCCTGCTCGTTCCCCTTCTATGTCACTCATCCAGTCATAATACCTGATATACGCCCTTATGGCATCCCTGATGCCTTCTGACCTGGAAGAGTATCCCCTGTTATTTATTATAACATCAAACTTGTCAAGTAAGACATCCGGAAGAGAAACTCCGATTCTTGATAATTCTGTTTCCATTTTGAAATAATCTCCATCAGTTTATTTTAATTAGAATTGCTTCTTGTTTCTATTATACATACATGATATATAATGAAGTTTTTTATTTTTTGTGGCTGTCATAAAGTTTGGCATTCGTGTTACATAATATCATCTCTGTGTGCACCCGTACATATTAGCTATTTGATCCTACAACAAATAACCAGCCGTGGATGGACGTAAAATTAATTATTATGATAATTCGTATGAACAGTGAACATTTCACGTGGGAATTTTATAACACAAAATGATTTGACAGACCTAACTATCCGAAAATTTTTTAAATTTTTTCGGACAGGATTTCAATAGGTGACGAAAATAATGTGTTGGTATTAAAATCTCTCCCAGTAATGATTCCTTTGATCATAGTGTTATTATTGGTCGGTGTTTGAATAGTAACGGTATCCCCTACATTGAAATTTTCCATATTTCCAATTATTTTTATCGAACCTGAATAAGTGGAATTGTCTTGGGGATTTAACCTGATCTCACAGATTGTAACATCTTCTAATTTTGCTTTATTCAGGTGCATAGTGAGATTTGATTTATTATTCGATGAAAATCTTTCAAATGCTTTTGCTATCGGAATATAGCCACCTCTGGGGCCGGTTATCCCTTTAATCATTTTCAACATTTTCAGGATTTGCATATGATTTCTGATTGTTCCAACATTTAGACCTGTGGTTTGTGCAACTTCTGATGCCTGAAGTGGTCTATCGTTCTTATTATAGAGGTAAATTAAATTTGACAATATTTTTTCCTGGGTTAGAGACAGATTCATGTTATCACCTACAAAAATTATACAATTGGAATTGTTACAGACTTAAATGCCTTGCCATTATTTGCTTTTCAAGACGCTCTAATTTGTCGTACAGTTCTTGATATAGTAATTATACATTGAGGGATTTTCAATCTGGCACAGCATTTTGCATTTTGTCATATAAACTTTCCAGGGATCTGCCTTATGTTCATATATCTCACCATATGCCTGATTGACCAATTGATTAATTACAAACGTCTGGTTCAAAGTATCCCATTTGCTTTCAGAACTTTCCTTTACATCTTCCTACATGTTAACATCCATCCATGTAATAATAGCAATTAGTAATACATATATTATATATTGTGTTACTATAGTTGTATAATAATGCCATAATATAAAAAATTATTGCATTTTTTCTTTAAACTACCAGACTATAAAAAGTTGGGCTATCCTGATGCAGGTATTACAAACCCCTGTTCATACCCCTGTTCATACCCCTGTTCATACCCCTGTTCATACCCCTGTTCGGTGGATATTTTCCAGTGGTAAGTATTATCAAATTGTATGTGAATTATCCATTCATGAAAATAACTGTTATCTCTGACACACATTTAAGACCAGGTCAGCCCATCGAAATATTGCCCCGTCCCCTATTGGATATGCTGGCTTCTTCCGATATGATAGTTCATGCAGGGGATTTCGTATCCCTCCAGTGTTATAATGAATTGCAGGATATCAACAATCTGGTGGGTGTGGCAGGTAACACAGACTCCCGGGAGATCAGGCATCTGCTACCAGAGCATACCATCTTCGAGGCTGAAGGTATCCGTATCGGTGTGACACACCGGGGCCAGCTCTCAGTAGTTGATATGACAGGACTGGGCTATCTTGCCAGGGAATTAGAGGTTGACCTGCTGATCTTCGGGCACATCCACAGGCCCAGGCTGCACAAAAGCGGGGACATCACTCTATTATGCCCGGGCAGCCCCACTTCGCCCAGACAGTCCGAGCCCAGTGCGGCCGAACTGATGATTGAGGACGGGGAAGTTTCGGCTACCATTGTTAATTTCCAGGGGAAGGTTTGTGGCAGCATAGAGTTTGCACGGTCGCTGGGTAGGGATTGATTTTCAATCATATCCACAACTGAAAAGTGCCATTCATTGTTCTGTGGTTCTCTCTACTTACACAAATATCCTTATCACATCACATACAGGCATGTCATTACCCAATACCTGCTTTATAGAATGAATATCAAACCGATACATAAAGTATAAATTAGTAAGGGGAATATAAACAACTCAGGCATTTCTATGTATCAAAAAGATGAAAACAAATTCAGACAAAGAACAGCCATCCTCATCGATGGACAGAACATATACTTATCAGCAAAAGCAAGGGGCGCAAAGCCGGATTATAGTGTAGTCATAGACTCAATGGTATCAAGGGAAATTACCAGGGCAATCATATACAACGTCTCGCCCGAAGGAATAGACCAGTCCAAGTTTGTTCAATTTATGGAAAATCTTGGTTTTGAAGTAAAATCCAAAACACCCAGAAGACTTCCTGACGGTTCCATCAAAGCAGACTGGGATATGCAAATTGCAATCGATGCTTTTTCGCTTGCCGATAAAGTGGATGTTATGGTAATACTCACAGGCGATAGTGACTTTGTACCACTTGTCTATGCACTTCAATCTAAAGGCGTAAAAGTCGAAATCGTATCATTTATTGAAAATACAAGACCTGAGTTGATCTCAGCTGCTGATAAATATTTTGAAGTAACTGATCAAATGCTGATATATGACTAAGAGGATTTCTTTTATCCGGTTCTTATTTATCAGTAACATTTTATAAATATCGATCATACCTCAAAAATGAATTCCATAACCACCTTAGAACCCAAACAAAAAGCCAAGGTCGTGGTTTCATGGACCGGCGGGAAGGACGGCTGCCTTTCATGCTACCAGGCCATGTCAGACGGTTTCAATATAACTTATCTCCTGAATTTCAGGGACGCAAAAATGAAAGGCTCCCATACCATCAATCCGGAACTCCTGTCTGCTCAGATGCAAGCCACTGGAATCCCTTCAATACTGACAGACTTTATTTCCTATGAGCAGGAATTCAAGAAAGTTGTAAAGGAATTAAACGACAACAATGCGGCAATAGAAGGCGCAGTGTTCGGTCATATCCGTACCCATAACAACCTCGTGGACAGAATATGCAATGACCTGGGTGTAAAGCTAATAATGCCGTTGTGGATGCGTGATTCTGAGCAGATCATATCAGACCTGGTAGATGCCGGGTTTAAAACCATAATAGTAAGTGTTAAAGGCGGTCTGCTTGGCAAAGAGTGGCTGGGACGCCCCATAGATCACAAATTTGCAAGAGACCTTCGCAGGTACAACAGTGCCATTGACCCATGCGGCGAGGGCGGTGAGTTCCACACCTTTGTCATTGACGGTCCGCTATTCAAGCACAGGTTGAAGATCGTGGATAGCAAGAATATACTGCAAGACGGATACTGGTTCCTGGATGTTTTACAATTTGAAGTGGAAGATAAATAAATGTCAAGGTCACGATGCCAAGGATGCGCCCAAACTCACGATACAAGCTCACGGCTTCACGCCTTACCTGTGGATTCCCCGCACACGATACCAGTGGCAATAAGATGCGCCGCCCGCAGGGGTTCCGGGATATTGCTGTGAGTAGAGGACATCCGCACGATCTCCCTGGCATCCTCCAGCTCTATACCACAGTGCTGCAAATAGACCGGTTTTTCACCATCGTGGGTCACAACCTCATGTATCTCGCCCGCCCGTTTTATAACCTTCCACCTGGGCTCGGGGTCGTGCAGGTGCTCCAGGGCAGCCCGGATGCGGTCAAGGTCAGGATAGTCACGCATCACCACGATAACGGGAATACCGGTTTTTTCAAATACTACCGTAATATCAACAACATTAAAACCTGCATAGGTGATGCCATCCAGCATCAGCACCCTTACCTGCCCGAAATGCTTGCTATTTGTCACCATACTGATTATAGTATCAGTAGCATCAGTGCCGTCTTTGGTGATGTGGGAGCGCAGCACACCGTCCAGCCACTCGCCCCCCCTGAACACAGCACCAACGATCATCACCCGGTCGGTATGCAGTGATGAATCGTCAATACCAAGAATCCTTATCTCGGGCTTGATGTGCATGGTCTACATGCTGGCTTTATTGTTAAAAACGTTCTTGAACTCTTCGAAGACCTCAACAAGCCTGTCGGATGCCTCTTTTATGGCAACGATAGGGTCCACATCCTTTGTTTTTACATACAGGATAGGTTCGGTGATGGTAGGATGTTCAATATGGTAAGTTGCCAGTTCCACCCTGGGGTCACTCAGCAGCAGTGTCTTCAAACTGTTCAGTAATGTATGACTTTCGTCCCCGATCTCAATCCTGATCTCAGTATCTGTTTTATCAATAACTTTAAGTTTCATCTTCCATCCCCTCATGTGGAAAAATTGCCATAATTCGCAGCCAGCTTTCTCGATTCAATATTCCCGCAGACAGGACATTTCAACTTACTACCCTTATTGCCGTTATTTGACTGTTTTTCCATGCTAACATTACACTTGCTGCAGTACGCCTTGATCACACCTAAATTGTTACCGGATGTGCTCAGCCTCATAGACTTCACGTCAATTACCTTTGCCCTGACGAGATCAAAGGGGCTGAACTCGTAGTCCAGTGACTTAACATAACTGTCCTTTACATTGGACACATGTATGACTGCGGGCTGATTATTAACAATTTCCCTCTCGCCTTTACCTTCTATCATGGCAATCTCCACAAGGGCCACCGAACTCCTGAGGTCATTCACGCGACCTATGACCACGTCACCATTTTTTATCATGGGCGGTATATCAGTCTTTGGAACCACTGAAATGGCACGGGTTTTGTTGTTGATGTTGACCTGGCCAGTGGCCGAAGAATATATATTCCCACCATATTTGAAAGTATTATTATTGGAAATGAATTCCTCTGCTGTCCCGATCATATCCCCCGGTAGTACGAACTCCCTGGTTTCCTGCACCTCTGCAGGTTTCGCTGGAATTTTCGGATTTTCAGTGACCTCAATGGATTCTTCTTCCATCTTTTCTACCTCTTCCATCTTTTCTACTTCTTCTACCGTTTTTACTTCTTCAATTTTTTCTTCATCTTCACTGGAAACCTCTTCCTGTACTTCCATATCTACCGCAGTAGTAGTTGTTCCCAATTTCCTGCGTGATACTGACTTTTTCCTCTTAATTCTAATGATAATCCCTCTTATGTGATTTTGATGTCCAGACATCCTTGACCAATCTTATTTTCAATAAAGGTTAGCTGGTAATTGTATTCCAATCAGGATCGGTTTTCTATACGGTATATTTCTACATTAACAACTTCAATATCCTTTTTGTGGAACTTAAAAGTTCGTTTTAAAGGAAAACCGACTTTATATCGGTCTGCAATGACCGCAGGACTTATGAACTTTTTGATGAACTCATAACTTCCTTCATTGTGGATGGAATATATCACATCCGCCACTTCAAGCGCCCGAACTAAAAATGGTCTGTCATTCCCCCTTACCTGTGCACCAAAAGGAGGGTTCATGATCACAGTGTGGACCCTGCCAGGCACATCCTGGATACTGGAGCATACGAACTCCACATCCACGCTCAGCTTTTTTGCACTTTGCCTGGCCGTCATTAATGCATTCATGTCTATATCAAATCCAACAACATTGGGTGCATCCACCAGGGCTGCACCAATAGCCAGGATACCGGTCCCGCATCCCAGGTCATAAACAGTATCCACAAGGTCACCCCTCATCAAGGCAAAATACAGGAGTTCGGCAGCAATACCTGCCGGAGTAGTGTACTGTTCAAGGGACGGTGATGGTGACTCAAAGACTGCCACCTGTTCTAAAAGTATCTCCAGTTGTCTTTGTTTCATCTGCCCTATCTGAACATTCCTTCATCAGAGTTCTTGAAAATACTTGAACCCTCTACTCTCTTGATAGCATCGTCAAGGTGCTGGTTCGTTACCTGGCTGTCCTCGATAATGGCGGCATGAAGGGCGGTCTTCAACACTTTTTCGACAAGGTCACGGGCCGACATACCATGGGTCCGTTCGGCAAGCAACTTGATATTTACATCACTTTCCAGTGCAATAGGGAAGGTTGATATATTAGAATTGAGTATGGCCAGCCTTTCATCCTTATCCGGCATGATGAACTCGATCTCCTCCTCGAAGCGGCTCCTTACGGCAGTATCCAGGGTCTCTACCCTGTTTGTGGCAGCTATAGTGCATACTCCTTCCCGCTTTTCCACGCCGTCCATCTCTGTAAGCAGTGCATTGACGATCTCTATCACATCACCCCTTAACTCCTGGAAACGCCTGTCCAGGGCAATGGCATCCAGTTCATCAATGAAAATTATGCAGGGTCCCAGTTCTTCGGCTCTGTCATATAGTGAGTGCAGTTGCCTGGCACCGTCACCCACGAACTCACCGATAAGTTGTGTGGCCTTTATTGGAATGATGGGTACTTCGGATTCATTTGCCAGTGCTTTTGCAAGCATGGTCTTGCCTGTTCCTGAGGGGCCGTAGAAGAGTACATTCCTGGGAGCCCAGTTGCCAAAACCATCAGGATCGTCAAGGAACTTCATTATAAGCCTGCACTTACGTTTGGCCCCCTCCTGGCCGATCACATCTTTGAAATTTATTTCGCTGAATATCTCAGGTACTAACTCTTCTGTCTTGATTTCATCAATTACAAACATAGTAGAGTTGCTTATAACACTACCTTCGGGTACTACATCTATTACCTTGAACGCAAAATCAGGGAACATCCTGCGGTCAAATAGATATTCACCTGACTCTACCACTATACCACTCCACTGCTCACGGGCATAAAACTCGAAAACATTGGTTTCAGACATCTCGGGATATTCATGAAGCTGACTTCGTAACGGGTATCCGGCCGGTTTTAACACTACGTACCGTGCCCCGTCTTCCACACGTTCTTTGTGGGACTTAGTACTGGTTTTCTTATTTACACGCTGGATTGAACGCAAGTTTTATTCCTCGATTTTCCAATTGGTCGGGCTGTTATTAAATCTATCCCAGTATTATTTTGTCAATTGTTTCAAAACAATGAAAAGTATGTACGCCAGCACGATTATAACCAATATCCTGATGACCTCACCAACCAGTTTCACGATATATGGCCCAATAACTATCGCCAGTACAATTGAAAGCACTATGATGATAATATCGCGAACACCTGATTTCATGTTATAATTGATGGCGCTATGTGTTTATATATTTATACTTGTCTGAAATTAAAGGACAATGCCTTAATGTGTAAATAGTAGGTGGGGCATAGGGGATGTGGGGTATGTGCATGAACGAACAATCCTGCTTACAAGGAATGTTGATAAATTCGAAGACGGGATAACGTTTATTTCTATCTGGAAATGGCTGCTTGGGTTCGACGAGTAGATGCAAGATATGCGCGATGTAAATCCGGTACATATTCTTGCTGGGAATCATAGCTATAGCAGCAGTTCTTATCTGCAAGATTTGGGGAGAATTTTATACTTTATATACCATAAAAAAATAAAAAGGATGGGGCTGGTGAGATTTGAACTCACGATCGACGGGTCTCTCCGAACCCTTGAAGAATTCAAGGAGAACACCAAATCAGTGCTCCAACGGCTCCTCACTGACCGACCCCGTCGGGCTGGTCTCAGTAGACCCGTTGCTCATCATTTTATCCGCTGGAGCCCGTCGCCATTCCTGACTAGGCCACAGCCCCTTTGTATGTATTATGTATGTATTAGCATATATTTCCGACGTATAGTGCCGAAAGCACCATACGTCACAGGCCTGCTACTGGCTATAGTAGATTAGTCCACGTATGGAACCCGCAGGGCTTCATACGTGTGCGGCCCGCTACTGGCCTGAGTAGAGGGTATAATGCTACCTTACAGGTTCGGCAAATACCACAGTACCGGAAATACGTTTGACCTTTGCCCTGACGATCTCCTTTTTGGATGCTCCTGCAACATATACGATGTACTTATCCACCTTTGCCACACCATCGCCCTTGGAACCCACGCTCTCTATCTTGAACTCATATTCCTCGCCTTCTTCAAGAGCATCCCTCTTAGCTTCGACCCTTGCCCTTCTTTTCCTGACAGGTCGGTGAGCCCCGCATGCATCACACTGAAGCATCAGTACACGTTCGGCCTTGACCAGTTTGGTGTCGGGCCGGCCGCATTCCGAGCATTTAACATACTCTTCAACATAAGAATTAATCTGTTCGGAAATTGCATCTGCCATGAACTTACCCTGGAATACTGCATGCTGTCCGTCGATCTTACCTGCTGTTCCCAGTTCCCTTGTAAGGGCTTTCATCAAGTGGTCAGGATCCCTGTTAAGTACATCAGCTATCTGGCCAAAGTTTTCAAGTACGGTAGCTTTACCTTCTGAGAATATCCTGGGTTCGGGGATTACGAACCGTTCGTCAGTGGTTATGATATCGGGTAGTTTCTCGTACGCCCTGTCCAAATAAGCTTCATATTCTCCCATATTTACCACTTTTAATTTTGCTTCTGATCAAATAACGAATCAGTTGATAAGTTTCTGCCCTTCATCCACTACAATACTCACAGGTGTGGAAAGTTTATGGCCGCAGCGTCTTAGAGCATCCTTAGCTATCGGAAAACCTTCCTTGTCTACAGATATGGTAAAGACCTTCTGTCCTGCCCTTACCCTGGCGGCAATTCCTGTTGCCTTTCCGAATGCCTGGCGCATACCCTGGCTGACCCTGTCAGCTCCGGCACCGGTTGCCTGTTTGTTTTCCCTTATTACCTGATACGGGTGTACTCTGAGTTTAACATGGAAGTTCTGCACACCCAGGTTCTTAACAAGCAACCTGTTGGCCGTGATCCTACCCGCTTCCAGTGCGGAATCCCTGATCTGGCATGCCTCCTTTGCCACCAGGGAAACTTTTATGGGGAAATCACCTTTTACATTACCCATATCGTAATGTACGACTTTGCTACCCGGCACTCCGCCCATGTATTTCCTGCGAGTATATGCTCTCCTGCTATTATAATTCCTGAACGTCTTAGCTGGTCTTTGTCCCATTGATGATAATCCTCCGATTGAAATTGTGAATTACGAAAATTTTTTGTATTATATGATAACTGTTATCGGTTCATCCCTTAACCACCTTACAACTTATAAGCTTTTGGTGCATGCAATTTGGTAAATACTGTTTCTGCAATTACCTTGCTTATTCCCGGCACATTCCCAAAATAGCAGACAGAAAAATATCAAGTGGGACAGCGCGGATTCGAACCGCAGTCCAAGCGCCCCAAACGCTCGAGGATCGGCCAGGCTACCCTACTGTCCCGCAATAAAACCTGAGTTGTGTTGCCTTTTGTACTCGTTAATCAATTAAAAGCCTTTCCATCTACAAAAACTTGGACCTCATTGACAAGTATACCGGCAGTGCCAGACCCTTATACGGCAACCCTGCAATCTCGGCCTGCACCCTGGCAGACAGGTCCCATGCCTTCATCTTCACCTGCTTGGGCTTTTTAGGCTGGCTCTCAGAACGGACAGTTACACTAAGATCGCCTGATGCAAATTCCTCATCACCCAGCACGACAACATACGGAATCCATTCCATACCTGCATCCCGTATCTTTTTACCCACAGTCTCGGCCCTGTCATCAATATCCACCCTGCAGCCCAGCATTTGCTCCACTTCCAGGGCCGCTTCCATATGCCGCTCAGTCACTGGAATTACCCTTACCTGGGTCGGAGACAGCCATATCGGCAGTATAGGCACTCCGCCCGCCTGTGTCCGCATATACTGCTTCTCAAGCAGGCCATAGATAATACGCTCGATGGCACCGCTTGGCGAGCAGTGCAGGATTGTAGGCCGTTGTGCCTCACCCTGACGGTCGATATAATTGATGTCATACCTCTCTGCATTTTCCACATCTATCTGCACAGTGGACAGGGCACTGGCCTTGTCCAGGGCATCGATGAAATTGAATTCGAACTTCAGCACGAAATAAAAGAACCTCTCATCCCACATCTCCACAAGCACGGGCTTGTCAACCACACGGGCAAGTTCGGTAATGAACTCCTTATTCTCCTCATAGAAGTCCCTGGTAAACCGTATCGCAACCTCATAGTCCTCCAGATCCAGCCCCATGGTGTCCAGCACACTCATACACATATTATACTGCTCGCCGAACTCTATGATGGCCTGCTCCATATCAGACGCCAGAGTATGCATATCAGGCATGGTAAAGGCCCGCAGTCGCCGCAACCCAACAAGTTCTCCGCTCTGCTCCTTACGAAAACTGTACCGAGTCATCTCGATCATCTTTAAGGGCAGGTCGCGGTAAGAGATGGTCATGTCATGGTTCATCAGGAACTGGCCGAAACATGCTGCAAAACGCAAAAAGAGGCTCTTCTTGTCGGCTTCGATCGTGTACTGGCGTGCAGGGAACCGGTCCAGGTATTTCTTTAGCGTGGGATGGTTCATGTCATACATGAGTGGAGTTTCCACTTCCATGGCACCCATAGCTGCCGTGCGGTCCAACACATAGGTTTCCAGCAGGCTCTTTATAAGCCTTCCCTTGGGATAGAAACGCATATTGCCGCTATCGCTGCCTGGCTCATAATCCGCAATCTCAAGCCGCCGCATTAGTTCCACATGGGGCGGTGTGCGGTCCACGGCCCTGCTCTTGGACACTTCGTAGTCTTTGAACTTGCGCAGGTTATCGTGTCCTGTGAAATTAAAATCATCAAATGAGTGCAGCTCTCCGTCCGGGGTCAGGATGTGCCAGTAGGACTTGGCCTTTTCTTCTGCCTTGATGGCCTCGCTTATTACTTCTTCCTTCCTGGATGCAGGTGCTGTGGATACTGCGGATGCGGCACCGTCCGGTGTCGCTTCGCCATCTACCCGGATGGTCCTGGAAAGTTCTGACAGTGGGTGGCCTTTACATTTTATCTCGAATGCCTTGTAGAACCCGAAAGGTGCCCGTTTGACATTATATTCACCTTTCAGTGCATTTTCCATATCTTTCAGGACCTGTACTGCCACCTTGGGTGATGACAGGGAACTGCTCAGGTGGGCATAGGGGTAGAGCATGATATTCTCTGCTTTGACCTGGCCTGCTACTTTCTTTATTTCATCAATTGAAGCGGCAACTGCCTTTTTCGGGTCGGTTTCATCTGCTTTTTCCACAGCGATAAAGACGGTCAGTGCCTCGTCCATGCTGCCATGGTGCATGTTTTCATCTATCGTTTCTGCTACCGGGGTCTTTTTCTTAACATGGTATTCGATATGGTCTGAATGGATGAGTAGTATCTGCATATTATTGTCACCATTGTTTTGGTAATTGATAATGCTTAGATTAGATAAGGATTTTGTTTGATTGATGTGTAGGTATATTTTGGTGTGTGATTGATGTGATTGTTTATTGGATTTATGGCGCATGATGTTGTATTCAAATCATTACCAATAACAGAGGGAAAAGAGGTACACAGAAAATGGTAATAATGCTCTGTGCACTCGGTGTCCTGTGTGGTTTAAAAGCAGTATATCAGGTCCGACGGCATGGTTTACACAATAATTAGCAACCAACTCGTAGTAATTGGTACGGAGTTTTTAAGGCAAGTTTGTATAAATTCGCCATACGCTATAACTTAAATTTTATATTTTAACTATCAGAGGCGGCACTAATTCGATATACACAGATGATGCAACCCTGAAATTATGTCCACCGCAATGAATATTTAATATAGTTTAACAACCATGGCGTTGCCCCGACCCTCCATCCACTCCTCACGCCAGTAATTGAGCGCATCAGACTCGGTAGGAAGTTAATGACAGAAGGGGGGCAGATTGGCTGGTAAATTGGTGGATGAGGTTATGCTAATTTTATTTTTTTTTAAATATTCATGAACATAGATTTTGTAATGATTTTATAAAAGACTCGCTTATTATTAATGTAAAAATAATTGAATCTTTTCGCCAACTTGAGCATGCTCCCCATTTTGCAGTCACATACTCCGGACAATATACCTCAAAGCCTGCAAACACTCCACTGCCCCACCTCACTCAATCCCCCACATATCCTTTAGCCCGTGCCCCGTAGCCATACACACCACAGTCTTACCCTCCAGCTCCCCGGACACCCGCCGCGCTCCAGCATACGCCACCGCACCACTCGGCTCAACAAAAATACCATGCCCAGCCAGAAAATCCCGCACCTCGATCACCTCATCATCAGAAACACTCACAGCCTGCCCCCCGGTCTCCCTTATGGCACGCAAAGCCCCCAGCCCGTCAATAGGGTCACCACAGGCAATGGCAGTAGCAACAGTCTCAGGGTCCTCCACAGGAATGATCTCCCTGGAATTCTTCTCCCAGGCATCCACAACAGGGCGGCAGGCCTCAACCTGTACACCTATAAAAGTCGGTTTGCGCTCAATGACACCCACCTCGTACATGTCTATGAAGGCCTCGTAAATACCCCAGATAAGAGTCCCGTTACCTATAGGTGCAACAATCACATCAGGCACCCGCCAGTATAACTGGTCAGCTATCTCAAAGCCTACGGTCTTGGTACCCTCTCCCCTCCAGGGATAATCGCCTGTGAGGAACGAATCCCTATGGGCTATCACATAGTCCTCGGCCTGCTTCATCGCCAGTGAGTAATCGCCATCCACGAACCAAATATCAGCCCCGTACGCCTTTATCTGCTTGATCTTGGCCGCAGCCACAATATTAGGTACAAATACGATACATTCAAGCCCGGCAAAAGCAGCATATGCAGCCACAGAAGCACCCATATTGCCTGTAGAGGCTAATACCACCTTTTCCTTTCCATACTCCATCGCCTTGGTGATCTCCAGGGACGAGCCCCGATCCTTAAAAGAGCCTGTGGGGTTCATAGCCTCGTATTTCACCAGCATCCGCCTGCATCCTATGTCCCTGGTAAGCGAATTGTTCTCAAGCAGGGGCGTGCCCCCCTCGCCCATGGTAATAACATTGGACAGGTCCATCACAGGCAAGAACGCCCAGTATTTCCAGTGGGTGGGGCTCGCCCGTTTGAACGGGTCGGTAAGGAGGGACTTCCTTATAGAATCATAATCATACTCCGCATCCAGTCCGGAGTTACATTTAGAACATCTGGGGATTGGTTTGCTCTCAATCTCACTTGGTAGATGGTGCTTGCCGCATTTGAAACATCGAAAACCTGTTACATATACCATTTTACTTCTCCCTTTCATTTTAATTATTGCTGTGACACCCTATAATTTTTCATCCGGTGGTGCAGTGTCCTTCTTGATAAACTTTGAAACAGGTTTCATCTTGCATTTCCCAGGCTGCTGCTTAAACTGCTTCACCAGAAGCTCCTCCAGTTCGTCATCGGTCAGTTCACTATCTTTTGCCATAGAATAAGATAATGACTAATAGTATTTTACAATTATTCTGGAAAATGGAAAATTCAGACAGGATTTACAGGATTTACAGGATACGATCCAATCCTGTATATCCTGTAAATCATGTCAAAAGATTTGATTGAAACTAAGAAAATTACCGATATCGATATCGAAATGCGTTTATACTTTCATATATGTTACAAAATAAAAATACATATAATTTTTTGCAGAAAGTGTGTAAAACGACAAAAAAAAAGATATGGCGCATAACATGCGCCAATTTCAGATTATAGATCTTTCAGGTGTTTAGGTGCTGCTGCCTCAACTCCCGCTGCTTTATCCTCATCTTCCTGGGCTTTGATCTTCGTAGACAGACCCATAAGTTCAGCCACAAGCACGATCATATCTTCCACTTGCATCGCATTTTCAGGATTATCTCTCAGATCGAAGTTCGTGGAACCTTGCTGGTCATATACATTATCCCTTCCATCACCAATATTCCGGCGGCAGAACGGACAGCAAGATGACAGGATATCTGCATTAATAGCCTGTGCGTCCCTGATACGCTCGGATGCGATATCAAGCGCCAGATCAGATATTCCGGCCTTTACGCCGCCGCCTGCTCCGCAGCACCGCTGAAGTTCCTTGATCCTGTCCATTTCCACGAATTTGAGACCTGGCAGGTTATCTAATACTATTCTCGGTGTTTCATACACACCACAATGCCGTCCAAGATGGCACGGGTCGTGATATGTGATGATCTTATTATCAAAGGACTTCTTCCATTCGATCTTACCCTGCTGGATGAGGTCTGCAAGCAGATCAGCCACATGTACTACTTCAAAGTTGGGTTTTCTACCCAGTTGTTTTGGCCAGTCTATAGTTGCAACCCTGTAGCAACCCGCACATGCGAACATCACCTTCTTGACTCCCCTTGCCTCCAGTGCTTCCACATTATGTTTGGCGTTTATGTAAGGGACATCACCTTTGTGAGGCTGACCGGTTCTAATAATTGCAGAAGAACAGCACGTTTCCTCTTCACCCAGATATATAAATGGAACATTCAGGTGGTTCAGGACCCTGGCTGTACAGACTCCAAGTACCTGCTGGTTAAATCCTGCAGTACATCCAGCAAAATAAGCCACATCTGCCTCTTCGGCTATCTTAACATCATCAGGTATCCAATCCAGTCTTTGTTTCTGATCTTTAAGATATGGATTACGATACTCACCAATAAGCTTTGGGAACATGATAGTCTTTCCGTACGGACCATTGTCTCTCATCACAAGCTGCTGTCTGGTAGCCTCATACATATCAACAGTATTTATACCGGCCGGACAGACCGAAGCACAAACTCCACAGGTACTGCAGTGGAAAAAGGCATCTGAGAAATCCTGGATATCATCCTCATCGAGCCGTTTCGGTCCGAATATTTTTGCTTTTAAGCCATAACTCTGTCCCATAAATGTCCTGAACCGGCTGATCTTGTCCATCGGGGAATATTTCCGGTCCCCATCCTTTGCATCCAGAACAGGACACCATTTATCACATTCCCCACATCTGGTGCAGGCATCGTACTGCATCATAAAAGTAGGACTAATTACATCAGTCTTGATGTATGGCTCTCCTTTTGGAATTACAGGTCTGGGTTTTTCTTCATCTGCCATATTACTCTCCTCCACCATTTACAAGAATGACCATTGGTGCTGCTAACATGTGCATATACTTGCTGTACGGAATATATGCAATACAGAACAGCAGTGAAATTGCCACATGGAACAGTGCAAAGGTTTCGGCTAAAGCTACATTGCTGCCCAGGAAAGTCCATGCACCTGTTATGGCATCAGGTCTGTAACCTTCTGCCATAAAACCTGTTATTGTGATGAACAGTGTACCAAGGACAAGTACCCAGTCAAACATTTGAGTACGTTTGACAACATCTGAAATTGCCAGGCGTCTTGCAATTGCGATGACAAGTCCTATCAACAGCATATATCCAAGCACTTCATTGCCAAAGTCAAGGCTGTGTCTTATTTCCACGAGGTTGATTTCCATTCCAATCTCATGCAGCACTTCAAATACTGCAAAGATCATTGAAAAAATGAACATACCGATCCATCCTACAAATATCAGCATATGCATCACCCATCTGAACGGGCTGCGTCTGAGTATTCTGCGCTGCAACAGGATATCCAGTACTATTGTGATTATAAGACTTTGCCTTTTATGGTGTCCCAATTTTTCATGGTTAATAGATTTTAAAAATGTTTTCAAGAAATGAGACGCACTTCCACCGCCCCATTTTTGCATATTCAGATACATTCCAAATAAAAATAATAGAATTGCGATCATTGCAATTCCTATCATCATATAAAATGAAGGTATTCCTGAATAATAACTAAAGTCACTCATTTAATATTTTCCTCCTATAGGTGAAATTATTGATTGTTTTGATCAGATCAACAAGCAGGATCTAAATAAATGATTCCTCGCAAGTTGAATTATCTTGGTATTTAACTTATATATATTTTGCGGAATTTTTTTTTATAATATTATGGCAATAGCTATTTTTATAATGAATTGAATATTTAAATAATCCTGATTCTGTAAAAGCTATTTTTTGTAAAAGCTATTATAAGATATGCTAGCTATAAGATTTTAACAGAGGCAAAATGAGTTTTAGATACTTCATTGAACAACTAAGGTCAGACCAGTTATTGCATGAGATCAATGATAGTTATTCTCCTTACCTGGAGGTATCAGGATCAGTACATAAAATAAAAGGTCCCGTTCTTTTTAATAATGTGAAGGGGCATAAAATAGTAATAAATATTATCGCAAACCGGCAGTGTATGGCAGCATCACTGGGAACTACACCAGAAAAAATGGTTCATTACCTTGCAGGCATAGAACCAGATGGTGAAGTGATACTTGTAGATAACACACCCTCTACAGAGGTCATAGAACCTGAAGTAGACCTTAACAAGGTCCCGATACTGACATATTTCCAAAATGACGGCGGACCTTATATCACAGCTGGAGTAGTAGTGTCAGAATACGGTGGCATGTGCAATGCATCGATCCATCGATTAATGGTAACGGGCAAAGATACCTTAGTAGGTCGTCTTGTAGAGAACCGGCATACATATAATCTTCAAAAGGCTGCATCTATAGCAGGTGAGCGGCTGCCCATTGCAATAGTTATAGGTATAGATCCGGTTATACTTCTGGCAACCACCACAAGAGTACCTGAAGGCAAGGAATTTGAGTATGCCGGGGCACTACAGGGTCGGCCTGTCGAGCTATTCAAACTTGATAACGGCATCAGTATCCCACATGCCGAATGGGTGCTGGAAGGATATATTGAACCTGATATCAATGTAGCTGAAGGTCCTTTTGTAGATATCACAGATACCATAGACATCATCAGGCAACAACCGCTGATCCAGATCACAAAAGTCATGCACCGTCATGACCCCATCTACCATGCCATCATGCCGGCAGGAGGCGAACACAAGATGCTCATGGGCATACCTTACGAACCCCTGATCCTGAAAGGAGTGGGGGAAGTTTGTGATGCCAGCAACGTGGTGCTGACCGAAGGTGGTTGCTCATACCTGCATGCCATTGTCCGGATACACAAGACCGCAGACAACGACGGGCGAAAGGCTATCGATGCAGCGTTCTCGGCACATAAAAGCCTGAAGCATGTAATAGTGGTGGATGATGATATTGACATTTTTGACCTGTCTGATGTGGAATATGCCATAGCAACAAGGTTCAGGGCAGACAAAGACCTGGTCGTGTACCCTAACGTACGGGGCAGCAGCCTTGACCCCATGTGTTCTCCCAACGGGAATTCAGCCAAGATGGGATTTGACGCAACCATGATACTGGGAGAAGAGCACAAATTCAAACGAGTGACCCCGGGGGGGGACTAAAAGCTTGTACCTGACACAGGAAGAAGAGTCTATCCTGGAAGGCGAGCATGGTCCTACGCTTAAAAAAGCCATGGAGATTCTTTCAACCCTTGGCGATATCTATGGTGCTGACTCACTTATACCGGTAAAGAGCGCCCAGATAGCAGGTGTGAGCTACAAGACAATAGGTGATGCAGGCCTGGAATGGATATCAGACCTTGAAGGCACAGTTATGGTGCCTTCCATCCTGAACCCGGCAGG
>Ga0255420_10015_pt2 | contig 35628 bp, 34 predicted proteins | sample ANMaggSeSYBR02I3_FD_182630 | JGI IMG/M metagenome (GOLD analysis project Ga0255420, IMG submission 182630) | Sediment cell enrichment communities from methane seep in Santa Monica Basin, California, United Staets - ANME aggregate JGI... | ecosystem: Environmental > Aquatic > Marine > Cold seeps >...
TTGCTGTTGCCCGGGTCCATCTGGTATGTGGAGCGGTCCCCGAAACTGTATCCTGAATCTGCAGCATCCCGAAACGGCCCGTAGAACGATGATGAGTACTTGGCAGCATAGGACATGATCGGAATGTTCGTAAAACCGTTCTCATCAAGGGCCTGGCGGATGGCTGCCACCATCCCGTCCATCATTCCCGAAGGTGCCACAATATCCGCACCTGCCCGTGCATGGCTTACTGCAGTCTTACCCAGCAAAGGCAGGGTGGGGTCGTTTTGCACATCACCGGTCTTATAATTCACAATACCGCAATGACCGTGGGATGTATATTCGCACAGGCACAGGTCAGTGATGACTACCATATCATCACCCAGTTCGGCTTTGATGGCGCGGGTGGCATTCTGGACCACATCGTCATCACCGTATGCATGGGTGCCTGTCTCATCCTTTTCCTTTGGCAGCCCGAACAATATCACAGCAGGAATGCCAAGCTCAGCCAGTTCCCTGGCCTCATTTACCACACTTCCAGGGGTCTCCCTCCTGATACCGGGCATGGAAGCGATGGGCTGGGGCTTTGTTAGATTTTCATCAATAAACAGTGGCGGGATAAAGCAGGGTTTAACAAGCAGGAAGGATGGAGGAAGGATACTCAGAGTTTGATTATTACTTCCGTTATTTGCGATACACTTAAACTTACATTACCTTTTCTCGTAGCCAAAGGTTTATAAGCGTCTCTGTTGACACTCCTTGTTGTTGGGCATGAGTTTGTAATTGAGTGAGCAGGTCTTTTGCCACAGCACAATATACTTTGCTTGTATGGATATCTATAGATACATCCACGTCTTCCATAAAGTCTTCATAGTCAGAAGTGCTATGGGTATCCCAAAATTTCCAAAATTCTTCGAGCGAGCCGAAGTCCTCTGGTAATGGGTCTTGCTGTGAGCTTTGTTTCTTACTTTTTAGCATAACTCTTTCTCTCTTTTTCGTCCATGTCACGAGCACTTAAAATTAGTGCTCCTTTCGTACTCCTATGGATGAAAAACACTGTTAGATAGCGTCCGGCTTTTGTCTGTCCCAATATTCTATAGACGTCTTCACCGCAGAAGTATCCCTTCTGCATTTTCTTAATCTTTGGCTTGCTGGTAAAAACTTCCTCAACTTCAGTTGGTAGACAGCGATGTTTATATTCGATCTTCTCTCTAACTTCATCTAACCAGATGATTTCAGTGATTTTCATCAGTATAACACTATTTGAATTATATACTTAATATACTTCACCATTCACCAGTCGCTACAATATTCAAAACTGGTATCCCATCCCCCCAGCTTCACATCAGCCTGTTACCAGACTGGGTGTGGGGTTTTGTTCTGAGGTGGTAGCTAGCCTTTCTTCAGGTTGGATTTTCACCAACTGGCGAGTATGAACTTTGCTCGGCACACCTGTAAATCCTGTCAAAAGATTTGATTAAAACTGAATAAATTACCGGTGTCGATATCGAAATGCGTTTATAATTTCCGATACGTTAAAAAAAGAGGTATTTAGAGGATATCCCAGGCTAATCCCTGAGCTTTTCAGCCGCATACCTGGCGAAATATGTAAGTATCATATCAGCCCCGGCCCGCTTGATAGATAGAAGGGATTCCATAATGGCACTCTCATCCAGCCAACCCTGGTCAACCGCCCCCTTTATCATGGAATATTCACCGCTGACACTATATGCTGCCGTTGGCATCCCGAACTCGTGCTTGACCCGGTAGACCAGGTCCAGGTACGGCAGTGCCGGTTTCACCATCACGATATCTGCTCCTTCCTCAATATCCTGCTGCACCTCACGCATGGCCTCATTGCTGTTGCCCGGGTCCATCTGGTATGTGGAGCGGTCCCCGAAACTGTATCCTGAATCTGCAGCATCCCGAAACGGCCCGTAGAACGATGATGAGTACTTGGCAGCATAGGACATGATCGGAATGTTCGTAAAACCGTTCTCATCAAGGGCCTGGCGGATGGCTGCCACCATCCCGTCCATCATTCCCGAAGGTGCCACAATATCCGCACCTGCCCGTGCATGGCTTACTGCAGTCTTACCCAGTATAGGCAGGGTGGGGTCGTTTTGCACATCACCGGTCTTATAATTCACAATACCGCAATGACCGTGGGATGTGTATTCGCACAGGCACAGGTCAGTGATGACTACCATATCATCACCCAGTTCGGCTTTGATCGCACGGGTGGCATTCTGGACCACATCGTCATCACCGTATGCGTGGGTGCCAGTCTCGTCCTTTTCCTTTGGCAGCCCGAACAGTATCACAGCAGGAATATCCATCTCAGCCAGTTCCCTGGCCTCATTTACCACACTTTCAAGAGTCTCCCTCCTGATACCTGGCATGGAAGCAATTGGCTGGGGTTTTGTTAGATTTTCATCAATGAATAGGGGTGCGATCAGGTCATCTACTGACAATGCTGTCTCTCTTACCATCCGCCTTAAAGGGGGGGATCTGAGTCTTCTCATTCTTGTAACCGGAAACATAGCATTCCTCTCGCTGATTAATTATTACTAAGGCTTTGTTAACTAGAATTTAATAATATATTAGTTTTAGTGATATTTTATAGCCTTCTTGCGATTTAACAGTTTTCTACAATTCTATTAGCCTTAGCCGCGTCAACCCCAAATGAATTCGGAGGCATCCACGATCTATGGATTGGGTATTTATTTTATGAATTTGTCATTTCAAGTGTTTTACGTATAACGTTTGCGTATGTTTGATGTTTGCCGTAGCGACAGCGAAGGCAAATATGGGAGAGCTATGTAGGGAAAAGAGCGAAACCGATATCCCCTCTCGTACGATGCACACGGCAATTTTTATGTTTTGCTAAAGATATTTTCATACAAGTAATTTATAGCATTTTGAACTGCATTTATTCCCTGTTCACAAGTGTCTTTATCAATACTTTCCTGGTATATGTATAGCTCACCATTTTTTATTTTCACAGTAAACTCATCGACCCCAACGTCATCGATTTTTAGGTTAACCTTGTTTTTCTCATCGTTAAGCTTTAACGAAATAGATTTTTCTTTATTAGATACAATTATGGTCTTACCGCCATCAATTTTACTAATATTTTCTGTTTTTCCCAATTTAATATTCAATTTATTTTTTAGAAATTTAATAATTCTCTCGTCATCGTTTCCTGGAATTTTATCCCAGCTAAACGAATACCATTCCACTAATTCACCATGAACAATAGGATTTCTATACTTTAATGCTTTTTCTTTTAAGTTTTTGAATTCTTCAGTATTTCCAAAATCAATTTTGAAAATTTCCAATAAACCCCTTTCGCACACTCCACTAATTCCTACCATACAGCCACATTCTTCTTTTTTCTTAATTTTATCCAGTTTAGTTGGACTAAGTTTATCTTTAAGATGGCTATAAACAAAATTCTCTAAAGCTGTAACTGATTGTAATAAAGCAATATTATAGTAACCCAAGCTAAAATTGTCTTGTATATTCAAAAGGAGTTCCTTTGTGAAATCATAATGATCAGACTTTAAGCTATTTCTGAAGTATGTTTCAACCTTTTCGTCTAATTTAAATGGTTTTCCACCATTTAACTCCACAATATGATGAGAAAAAGGGGTATGAACAACTTCTTGATTGTTATCAGTATCAATTAAAATGTAATTAATATTGAAAACATCCTCTTTTATTACTGGTCTTAACCAATATTCATATGTGGCATTTCTATATAATTTAATAAATTTATTAAGATATTCTATGCTTGAATCTAAAAATTGATCTGGCATAATTCTAAAAGTCTCTTTTTTGTATCCCCCAGAATCAAAAGTTTGTCTATCAAACCACACTTGAACATTTGAGTGAGATAACATTCCCCCTCTGTCTTCTATTATTTTTGAAAAAGGTGCAACCTGAAAACCTTCATTTCGATATCTAAATTCGTAAATTCTTTCAATATGTATTTTGGCAGAAATGTTATTAATTACTACTATAAATGGTTTCCCCTCGTCTTCTTTTTTCAAACAATCTAAAAGGTCAAAAGCCATTGGAATTTTGAATTGAAGAATAATATTTCCTAATTTATTAATGTTGAATTTAGACATGCTTTTTGATACTTGATTTAAAATTGTGGCTCTTCGCTCTTTAGTATGGAAAGATATGATTAAGATATCCTTTGGAAGATATTTCTTAATGATGAAGCCTTGAAGATTTCGCGATCTATGGAAACTTTCATATTTAATAAGCTCCTCTTATGAATTATTTCTTTTATGTCGTATATATTATATTTCCCATAGAATACAGCGGAGAGCCTTATTACTCTACTTACCGCCGTTCAGCCTGAACAGTTCCTTCACAGTCGTAAGATATTCTTCATCGTCTTGTTCAGCAGCCCTGCGCAAAACTTTCGTGGGCTCGGCCAGTATTTTATATGCCAAGGCATGAGTAAGGTCATTCAATACCTCGCACTCCATCTCACCTATGGTGTGTTTTGCTTTCAACTTGTTTATAGCCACATCCCGTTCATGGCACCGGATCTTATCCATTGCACTGTACAGGTCTGATATGACCCTGTCAGCGTTCTGGCGTTTATACTGCTTTTTTAGCAGTTCCAGTTCTTCTTCAATGATCGTTTTCACTTTCGGGACCTCACTCTTACGCCTTGCAAGGTTCTTTTCGCTGATGCTATTCAAACTATCAATATTGAAAAGCCTGACACCCCCAACCTCACCAGTTGCCTCCTCAATATCCCTGGGATTTGCAATATCAACAAGCAGGATATCCTCATTACGTTCTGACATGGCATTTTCGATCATGTCCCTGGTAACCACAAGATGAGGTGCGGCAGTGGCACTGATAACCACATCGGACTGTTTGATATAATCCCCCATCTCCTCGTACTTAATTGCAGTCCCGTCCAGTTCATCTGCAAGTTTTACTGCCTTCTCATATGTGCGGTTGGCCACATATATAGCACGGAGGTTCCTGTTTGCCAGCGCTCTGGCAACCAGCGTCCCCATCTCACCGGCACCGATCACCATAATGGACTTTTCTTCAAGGCTCCCAAGCTCATCCTCTGCCAGTTCCACTGCTGCAGAACCAATGGAAACAGAACCCTTATTGATGGCCGTTTCATTTCTGACCCGTTTTCCCACATGTATGGCTTTGCCAAAGACCGTATCGATCATTTTTCCAGTAGTTCCTGAACTCCTGGCAATATTGAACAGATCCTTTACCTGGCCAAGTATCTGGTCCTCCCCTACGATCATTGACTCCAGGCCGGATGTTACCCGCATCAGGTGACGCATGGATTCCTCATGGTCATAAAAATCCACGATCCTTTCAGGTACATTCATCTTTTTAGCAAAATGGAATAATACCCTGCTTCCTTTGGGTGAGACCACATATATCTCCACCCTGTTGCAGGTCATAAGTACACAGCACTCCTCCACCTGTTCAACGGCATACAGCATCTTAACTATTTTATCCACACTGCCATGCCATGCATGAAGCTTCTCGATGTCTTCTACACCGGCTTTTACATGTGTTATCAGCATGCTGGAAATCTCTGTCATCAAACTCTCCTTGTTACTCTGCCTTTTTAGTTGAACTAATTAACTCCATTAGTTATATGTTTTAAGGCAATATTAAAAGCCAGTTCATAAGACTCTGCCAGTGCCTTCCACACATCCTGATCTTCCAGTATGGCCCATAATATACTGGAACGGTCCGCCTGGGACCCTACCTCTTTTTTCAATACAGGCCTGATCCCTCCCAAAAGCCTGGCCATATCCTCGAACTGCGGCCCGATAGCCTGTTCTATCTTTTGCCGCATATACCTGGAAAGGGCAGGACTGGCACCACCGGTAGAGATGGCAAGGATAATATCCCCCCTCTCGATAATAGACGGCACCACAATATCTTCCGGTCCGTCAACCGAATTTACCAGGCACCCGTTATTGTGTGCGATATCCCGTATTTTCCTGTTAAGCTCCAGGTCGCTTGTTGTGGGTATTACTAAAAACGCATCCCTGACATACCGAGTGATCTCATCAACAGGCAGTTCAGTACCGACATTGACCAGGCAGACACCCTGTCGTCCCAGTTCCAGGATAGCAGGAGTGAAACTGCGACTTATAACAGTGGTGGGTGCATACCTGGAAAACAGGGCGGCTTTTCTTTCACCCACCTGCCCGCCGCCGAATATCACCACTTTCCTGTCATTCATATCTATTAACAGGGGTAGGAGTCTGGGCGAGTTATCATTCAACAGGGGTGGGGGTCGGGGTATGTTATCATTCAAAGCCTTACACCGGTTTTCTTGAATTCTTTTTCACTGAACAATATATTATAATCATCAATACTTGTGGCATGGGATATCTGCCTGGCTATTTTTTTGCACTCTTCCTGCGTGTATGCATGTACCATTGTGAACAGGTTATACGGCCAGCCCTGTCTCCTGGGCCTCTGGTAACAGTGGGTAACTTCTGTAAATCCGGCCATAATGGCACCTACATCCTCTACACGATCATCGGGTACATTCCAGGTACACATGGCGTTTGCAGTAATACCTATCACCCTGTGCCCTATGGATGCACCAAAGCGCCTGATAACACCTTCACGCTGCATGTTCTCTATCCTGTGTATCACATCATCCACAGAAATGCCCAGTTGTGCGGCGACTTCATTGAACGGCTCGGGAATAAGCAAAATGCCGTCTTGTGTGATCTTCAATAATTTTGCATCAATATCGTCCATGTGATCTCCATATTTATTGTTGTATCATTTTGGTTCTGATTGGAAACTTCTTACTTCCACGCCTGCACTTTCAAAGAACCTGAGTGCTTCAGTGTCAGGATAATTATTAGCGAATACGACCCTCTTTACCTTTGAATTGATTATCATCTTTGCACATAATATACATGGCTGGTGAGTACAGTAGAGGGTGGCATCTTCAATACTTACGCCGTGTAGTGCTGACTGGATGATGGCGTTCTGTTCGGCATGTACGGCCCTGCATATTTCATGCCTGGTACCTGAAGCAATATTTTGCTGCTCACGCATGCACCCGATATCAATACAGTGTTCAAGGTTCCTTGGCGCACCGTTATATCCTGTTGAAAGGATGCGCTTATCCCGTACTATTACGGCTCCTACATGGTTTCTCAGGCATGTGGAGCGCTTGGCAACCACCGCAGCTATCTCCATAAAATATTCATCAACTGTGGGTCTTTTATCCATGTTTTTTTCCTGCATTTCTTGAAATAATGAACAATTTCTACAGTGATAAAACTTGGCATTTCAAGTATGATGTAGAAGCAATGATCAAACTGGTTGTAGTAAAATTCTTCAGGCAAATGTCATTTAAAAGGATTATTGGCAGCTTAATAGAGGAGGAAGCGTAGCTACTTGGTTTTCAAGAGAAATAGTGTGATTTTTTTACATAGTGGGTTAGTTATAATCGTACTATCAAGTTAGAAACGCCGGATTTAATTCTAATTTGATTGCTTCTCTATATCAACATATATTTAATATATGGTCGAAACTCGCACGAATACACAAGGCTGGCTGCCACCCTGCCGCCCTGACGGGCTGCGGTGGGAGGTATATCTATACCAACATATATTTAATATATAGGTACATATAGATGACTATATGGCAGCTACTACAACAATCTGCATAAATCCCAGAGTTAAGGATATGTTGACATCTTTGAAACGTTATCCACGTGAATCATATAGTTCAGTTGTAGAACGGTTGGCGAATCTGGCGATCGATGACGAATCACTCAGCGATGAAGCGATACTTGGTATCGAAGAGGCACTTGAAGATATCAAGCAGGGCCGCCTTCATTCTGAAGAAGAGATCATGAAAGAGTTTGACCTGTCATGAGCTACAAGGTCAACTATACCTCAAAAGCAAAGAGGGATCTTAAAAAGCTCCCTTTGAATATTGCGCAGAACATTATTCTATCGATCAATGGTATCAAAGGCGAACCTTATTCTTATGTCAAGAAGATCAAAGGGGCAAAACGTCATCCCCTCTTCACTCATCGTGTTGGTGAATACCGTGTGATCCTGGATATCCAGGATGATCGCTTGTTGATCATAGTTATTGAAACGGGGCACAGAAGCAAGATTTACCGGAAATATTAGTATTATCTCAAAAAACATCTAATTTACACCTGTCTGCGGGTACAAGTGCAGGTAGGGGGGCAGCCGGGTGAAGTGCATCCGGGCGGCTGGGAAGGGATGGAGGCTGAGAGTTAGTATTTCAACTTGACCACTACAATTACATATTGTTTATAGGGTCATATGAACCAAACAGACATTCAAAGATCCACTAAGAACCAATAACAAGCAAACCAATTCGTGTAGTCCCGATCAAAACATTAATCCGCAAGCAACCGATTTACCTACATTCCCATAAACTTCCCTAAATCCAGCAAAGAGAACAAACTGACTTGTTTTGTATCCATCTCCACAACAACCAAATCAACCTTACCACCCGTCTTCCCCTGCACAAGAGCAAGACGAATTCCCCCTAATTCCTCTACAAGCCGTTTAAGGCCAAAGCCAGGATATTTGCACTTCCATTCCAAATACCTGGTGAGGGTTGTAATCTGATAATATGGGAATTGACAGGGAATTATAATGTTTCAGGGACCATAGACGGCAAGCCATTCAATTTCCAGGCTGAAGGTTTTGCTGAGTATGTACATGAAATTCCGAATATCCCACCTCTAATGACTTAGAGAACTAAAACACCATATCGGGAGCATTGATAACAACTGCCAATATTGGATGCCGCTGTTGTTAGGGTACGGTGTGGCCGGGCTGGCGTATGTGCTGCTAAGGCAGGAAGTGATGGGGTGAGATTCAAGCGAAGATATAAAATATAATGTCACGCAAATTGATACTATCGAAAAATAGGAATACATCATCTTCACATGTTAATAGTATGAAAAAACAAAATACCTGGTTTGCGGTTATTCTCATTATTTGTGCATTAATAATTAGTGGCTGCATTGAAGAAGAAACTCTTTCAAACGTTATGGGTGATCCTGTTGTCAGAAGGGCAGAACCATACATAAATGAGATTATTTTTGAAGATATGACCCTGCGGGCACAGTCTTCTTCTGTAGTAAGTGAATGCCCTTCAGGTGACAGGGAATGCCAGATAAATAAGCTCTATAGATTTGTGATCGATGACTTTTCTTATTACAGTGACCCAAGGAAAGAGGAATTCATACAGACTCCATATGAAACCCTGGATATACATGGAGGAGATTGTGAAGACCTGACGATCCTACTCATGTCGCTGTTAGAGAACCTGGGGATACAGACATACCTGGTGCTCACACCCGACCATGCATACTGTCTGGCATGTGATGTTGATACTGAAAATTTACTGGAATATATCGGGGAGCCCATTCTCGCCCAGTACTCAAAGGACCTGGGTCAAACCGGGAATATGAATGTAGTTATGGAAAACGGTAACCTCTATATTTTAGAGCAAAAACAACAAACCTTTACCTTAAAACCCGGTTATCTCTATTATTATGGCGGTGATGGTTCAGAATTTAATCCGCCAATTGAGTACATGGATATACAATATGATGTCTCTTCATCCAACCCATTGAATGTGTACGTGGTCCCGTCCAGGACAGATTATGAACTGATGGTAGACCGCCTTTCATATGACCATTATCCTTCATGCCAGAACTCGGAAGTTATATGGACAAGCGACAAGTGTAATGGTTTAACTACAAACGGCGGTGTGATCTTTGAGAACAGGAATAAGAATGAAGCTATTGTTGACTTCGATATAAGGTTTTATTTCTATTACTCTCCGGATGAGCTACTTGAAGACCAGCAGATATCCTACTATGAAATTGATGGCAAAAAATGTGTGGTTCTCGATGCTACGGCTGGAAAATATGGATATCCCGGCTACGATGGTAATCCTGAAGGCGAAAAAATTGCCATTGACCCGTTGACAAAGGAATATTTTTACCTTGAATGAACACCCTAACATGGATGAACACCCTAACATGGATGAACACCATAGCATGGATGAACACCCTAACATGGATGAACACCATAGCATGGATGAACACCATAGCATGGATGACACCCCAAATTCAGAATACATCTAATAAGTCGAGAAGGACCTGAACAATATGGAAATACGATTTTATAATAAACCGGAAATGGAAATGCCCAGAATGCTGGTAGGTCTTCCCGGAATGGGAATGGTTGCCAAGAATACTGTTACCTCTTTTATTGAACTCCTGAAACCTGAGATGTTCGCTGATATCTACGTACCGCATCTCTCGCCTTCCCTTGTGTTCTTTGAAAAAGGCCTGGTAGTACCTATGGAAAGGGATGTAAGCCCCTTTAAATTCTACTATTCAAAAGAGCAAAATATCATTTTGTTTGCAGGTGATATGCAGTTTGGTTCTATTACAAAGGATAATGAGCTGGCTGAGAAAATTGTTGAAACTGCAAAGCTATGTGATGTAGATATTATTTATACAGTGATAGCAACACATATACAACAATTTGTTGAAGAGCCAAATGTATTCGGGGTTGCAACTTCCCAGGAGCCTTTGGATTATTTAAAAAGTGAGTCTGTAGAAATAGCTGACACCAGTATGCAAATAGGTGGAGTTAACGGCCTGGTTATCGAATATGCACAGCGTATGGGATTAAAAGGAATCGCTCTATTGGCTGAGACTTCTTTTCCCGAGACATTGGACATAAAAGCATGCTATGCAGGATTAAGAAAAGCTTCTGAACTGCTTGGAATTGAAATAGACCTGAGTGGAATAGAGAAGGAAGCCAGGAAATTTGATGACGGATTTAAGAAGTACCTGAAAGAGATCCAGGAAAAAAAGAGTCAAGAGGAAGACCTGAGTTATATAGGCTGAAATGCATAACTGCTGATAAGGAAGCCCGAATTGGTTAATAGAAGATTTAGCTTATAGAGGATTCGGCTCATAGAGTGAAGAATTGCTGTTACCGGGTTTGCGCAGGTGCTGTTGAGGCGGGTGTTGGGATGTAAAAACTCTAGGACTTTAAGGTGTCGTTGAAAGTTGTTTTTGGGACGGCCTGCGGGATAAGAACTAAATAATATAATCTTGATACTGTTAGTATACATAAGGAGAATAAAACATTATGCCTTTGGAAATATTAACCGGTTTGGCTATTCTTGTGGTCGCAATCGCCGCATTCATCGGCGTATACTATTTCTTTAAAATTGTAAAATACCTTGTCGTAAATTCCATTGTAGGTTTGATACTACTATTCATCTCAAACTTTGTAATAGGAATGCTCAACATAGGTTTTTCAGTAGATATCAACTGGGTATCAATATTGATCTGCGCTATTGGAGGAATACCAGGTGTGATAATCGTTATTCTGCTGGGATTCCTTAATGTGCCACTGATGTGAATCACCATGCAATAAAATAAAAATTAACAGGGGTGAGCCCCCTGCTCTATACCAATTTCGGCGAATAGAATTTCTTTATTACAGTGTCACATTTTTCACAGGAAATGATTAACCAGTCACCCACATCATGTTTGTGGAAATGGTCAAATATCGAGGCACCGCATGTTGGGCAGACATAGTATTCCTTGAAATAGTAATTATAGAACTCCGGTGTTGATTTCAACCATTCCAGTGTATCCAGCATCAATTCAATATACCGTTGCTTTGGTCCCCCTGATTGCAGTTCAGAGCGTAAACGATCATCAATTTGCTTAAACTGTTGCCCGGAATTGCGCTGGATCTTCTTATAGTCTGAAATATACTGGCTACTATTTTCAAGATACTTTTGATACCCCTTGTACACATCTTTCCCTTTTTTCTGTATGGTTCTAAGGAAATACTCACTCATCAGGTCCTCCAGCAGATCGTGACATGTTGTACAGATATTGTAGTTAGGGAAATGCTTTGTATCCTGGGGTTGATGGCATATCACACATGTTTCCATATGCACTCCCCCTAAAGCATCTCAATTGGGTTTGTGGCTTCCCTTGCGAACATTATCGGGAATACGTTGATCACAGCAAGCAGATCACCACGCCTGATATCACCTGACTCAACACCCATAATGTAAGCCGATTCTACAACACGGTCCTGTTCTACAGGAGCCGATGCACCACCTTTGCCGCCTAATTTCAATACAGATGCAAGTGCATGGTGATTGAACGCACAGGGTAATGCCAGTGTATCTTTCTGGATATTGATCTTTTTGACCTTGATCTTTTCAAACCTGCCTGCACCTATAGTGATATCTTCATCGGCAATCACCATCTCCCATTTAGCTCTCGTGGCCATTGTAAATTCATATGGCGTTGCCTGGACAATCCTTGAACGGATCTTACCTGCTTCTTTTGAAACTATGTTGATATTTTCTGGCATATCTATCACACATCCTTTAATATGGTGTTAATCTATAAATAGATTAACATGGTTAATCATTATATTACTGAAATTAATCTTTTGCTTTGTTCTGGTAGAATGATTACTACCTCGTGCTGCTCAATAAAATAGGTTATCACTATTCATGAGTTACTTATATTAATCTATTTTATTCCCTGTAATTCCTATGATCTTAAAAGAAACATTGGTATTCTTGGAATTAACCATTTAATGTAACTTTTATATGATATTTTCATTGTTGTAACTTCAAGATATTTTTCAATTGCTTCATTGCTAACTAATATTTTTAAGAATATTGAAGGATAACTATTTATCAATTTTGTAAAAATTAATGAATAGTTTAAATTACCAATAAATTCTGAACTACAAATTATTTGATATCTTTCTAATGATTCTAAATCACTATTATCTAATATTATTTTAGAAATAACTTCTGATGCAATCTGGCCAGATCTTATGGCATAAGCAATACCTTCTCCAATAAAAGAATCAACAAAACCAGCAGAATCCCCACTTAAAATAACTCTTGAACTTGTTATTTTTCGGTTTATTCCTCCTGCTGGAATTATGTGACCATGTAATTTATACTTACTATTAAAATTATTTTCATTTAAGAAATCTAACATTGTCTTTTTCGGATGGGGCAAGTGTTTTGCTAATCCAGCTATTCCGACAGAGTAATATTTTTCATGTGGAAATATCCACCCGTAACCATGTTTAAACAGTCCAAAGTGAAGGTCAATAACATTATGTATATATTTATCTATTGATTCATTATCGGCTTCAATTTCTGCAACAACACCTATTGCATATTCATCTTTTCGATCTTTTCTTCGAATTTGATATTTTAATTTACCTTGTGAACCCTCTGCTATAATGATAAATTTTGCTTTATATGTATCATTATCAGTAAAAACCTCTACATGATTATTTTTTTCCTGGTACTCAAGAACCTTTTCTCCCATTTTAATTTCAATTCCGGTTTCTCCGGCTTTTTCAAGCAGATAATTGTCTAAAATACTTCTGGTTATTAGAACTGCTATTCTACTTTCCTTATGCTGTTCAACAACCTGACCTTTGAAGTGGGCCCTTGCACCAAATATATCTCTTTCAATAATATACTCAGGAATCTCAAAATCAAGATATGACATTGCATGTTCGGAAAGAGCTCCCCCACATGGTTTATATCTTGGAAATATTTTTTTTTCAATTAACAGGGTCTTCAAACCTTTCTTTCCTGCAATTCTACCAGCAGCAGACCCGGAAGGTCCTCCACCTATAATGATCAGATCATACATACAATAATTTCCTATTATCATTTTGCCCCAAAACACAAGGCGTGTACAAACCAAACCTATTAGATCTTCATTGGCAGACTAAAGATCACAGACTGGGAGTGAACTTGAGGAATTGGAGCAACTTATCAGTCGAAAGTTATGCCTGAGCTAAACAAATACCTTTCTGTTTCTTTTTAGTTTGTAATCCCACGACAATCTTAAATACCGACATAACCGTTTTCAGTTCATGCTGATCTCCTATGAATTACTGGGCAAACTGTTCGTATTCCTGGTAATCGCAGTTATACTGGTGACAGGAATAGCGTTACTGTTTGGTGCCTATAGTCTCAGGAAACACAAGATCATATTCCCGAATTACATCTTATTTATGCTCTATCTCTTCTACTCGCCTGCAAAATGGATATGCAGGATTTTTTCTATTAAAGAAGAAATTGTAGATGAGATATTGATCGAGGTCAAGAATGCAGTTATGCTTGATAAGTTTAAAAAGACAAAGGTAAGACGCGCTGTTATACTGCCACAGTGTATGAGGCATCCTGAATGCAAGGCGAGATGCGACCCTATAGTGGGGTATGAGTGCACCAGATGTGGCAAGTGTGACATTAAACGCATAGTAGAAGCAGCAGATGAGTATAATTTCAAAGTGTTTATTGTGCCGGGCGACAGTTTTGTCAGGAAGATCATGAAGTCCTATGACCCGGGCGCATGTCTTGGAGTAGCATGTTATGTTGAACTGACCGAGTCAATGCAGGCAGTATCAAAGTTTGTACCTGTTCAAGGCATTTGCCTGATAAGGGATGGATGTTATGATACAAGAGTAGATGTGGCGGAAGTGATTCATAAGATGGAGATATGTGACAATGTATGATCTAATCGGGATTGCACTGATCATGGTTGTGGTTGTGTCCATTTCCCTGGTCACTCTGGCTTTGTTTGTGAGCCGTGCCAGTCTTAATAGGAATGTCTGGCTTGCTGGTTTTTTTGTAAACATACTTGATTTTTTCTATCTACCGATAAAAGCTATCTTCCAGAAGTATTCTGATACCCAAAAGCTGGAACGATGGATGGTTTCTCTTAAGAACATGGCGCACACATCTGCTTTTAAAAAGACTAAACACCGTTTACTGCTTGCCCCCCATTGCATGCGATCACTTGATTGTCCGGCGGCATCAACAATGTATGGTATTGAGTGTATCTCATGCGGAAAGTGCATATTCTCTAAGATAAAGACAGATGCAGAAAGGTATAACTATACCCTCTTTATCGTTGCAGGTTCTTCGTATGTAAGGCATATTATCAAAAAGGAATCAGCTGATGGTGCACTTCTTTTAGCATGCCATTATGAACTCAACAAGGTCATGCGCTCTTTAAAGCGTAAGAACATTACGACGTATGGTGTTCCACTATTAAACGACGGTTGCTACGCTACAGAGGTAGATTACAGTAAAATGATAGAAGTGATGGAATATTTTAATACCTGATATAATATTTTAGTATGTGTGAGTGTATCCCCTGTATCGTTGTTGAGACAATTGTATAACACATATGAAGAACTCACATGAAAAGCTCATATGAAACCAGTTTCATCAATTTCGACAAAAAACTTTAATATCCACTAATAAGTATTCTAACCCCTAAAAACCTGAGGATTTATTATGATCAATATAGTTATACCAAAAGGCAGTCTGGAAGAGCAAACATTACTGCTGTTCAAACAGGCAGACCTTCCTATAAAAAAAACAGACAGGGAATACAACCCAAAAATAAATGACCCTAGGATAAGTAAAGTTAAGGTACTGCGTCCACAGGAAATCCCAAAATATGTAGAACAGGGATATTTTGACATCGGGATAACAGGACTGGACTGGGTAAAAGAATCCCAAAGCGATGTTGTGGAAGTTGCAGACCTTCCATATAGTAAACAGGGGGCAGGCAATGTCAAGATCGTGATCGCAGTACCCCAGACAGACGATTCTATCAAGAGTGCCAGTGATATCAAACCAAACAGCAGGGTATCTACCGAATATCCCAACATGACCAAAGCTTTTTTTGAGAAAATGGGCGTTCCGGTTGAGATATTCTATTCTTATGGTGCTACAGAGGCAAAAGTTCCGGAGCTTGTGGATGTAGTGGTGGATCTGACCGAGACCGGTTCTACCTTAAGGAAGAACGGCCTGAAGATAGTGGATATAATAGCCGAATCCTCAACCAAGCTTATCGCTAACAAGAAGAGCTGGGATGATCCTGAAAAACGAAAGGATATAAAAGAGATCAGGACACTGCTACTGGCAGTAATTGAGGCCAGGGGAAAAGTGCTCATTGTTCTTAATGTGCACAAGGACAATCTGGATACCGTGATCGAAGCACTTCCTGCCATGAAGAACCCAACCGTGAGCCAGCTCTACAAATCCGATTACTATGCACTGGAGACCGTGGTAAATAAGGGTGATATCAATATATTGATACCAAAGCTCAAGGCATTAGGGGCAGAGGATATTCTTGAACTTGATATCTCAAAGATAGTCCACTGACTGTAAATATTATTTCCCTGCCCGGTATCAGATCCCGCTCACCAGGTCAAACAGGGCCTTTTTCGGATCACTGGATTTTACCACACCTGAGGCCAGCAGCACGCCCACGCTGCCCAGTTCCAGGGCAGCTTTCATGTCCTCGCCCTTACTGATACCGGCACCGCAGAGCACCTTTACATCCGGATTGATATTTTTTACAGCTTCCACCGAACCTGATACAACTTCAGGGTCGGCCTTGGAAACAGGGATGCCAGAACCTATGAGTTCAGGGGGTTCAACTGCTACATAATCCGGACCTAATGCCGATGCTGCACTGGTGGTGGCAATATTACTAGTACATACAATGGTGGTCAGACCTGTTCTGCGGGCAGCCGTAATGGATGCATCTATATCAGCCAGTTTCAGGCGCCTTTCCGAATGGTTAATGAGCGTGCCGGTAGCACCTGCTTCTTTCAAAGTTTCGGCCATGATGTGCCCCGTGAAACTGCCCGACCCCACACCATCAAGATGCTGGGAGAATACCGGTATGTCCACACTTGATGCAACCCTGTGGATATCAGGGAGCTGGGGAGCTACCGCGATATGTGCGCCAGTCTCGTCTGATACATCCCTGCATGCTTGTGCAATAGTAACGGCATTCTTCCCCGTTCCTTCGGTATATGTCTTGAAATTGAGTACAATTATAGGCTCATTCATTGTAATTTCCCCATAGTTATTCGCTATTTTATTTTAATGTGTTTACGGTCTCATTATTGTTATTCTTTTGCTAATTAACTACCTTTACAGAAGGGGGCGCATAAGTGCAGGGATAGCGCAGCCACAGATATAACGACAGGTGGCGAGAGATTGAAGTAACTAACAGGGCTGGAATCTTTTCAACATTGACCGTAGAGTGTGCAAAGGAATACAGAGAAAAACAAGAATGCTCTGCGAACTTCTGCGGTTTCAAATATTACATAGGTCATATATTTCCACAACCATGGCGGAGCCCCCGCCTAACTCATCAATACCCGAAGCGTTCGCACCATTGATTGTTATGTCAGCATAATGATGTTGCTATTAATCATATTATTATTAATTTTATTATATATTAATGATGTTACTATAATTGTTATATTGACAATATTCGAAAAAGCTTATATTAAATTTGAAATAATTAAAGAGTGGTGAATTATATGGAAAATATCAGTGCACATGAATCAGTACGAAAGATGTATGAGAAATTGCATGCAGACGGTGTTACGAACACTTTTGACCGCTTTGAGGCAGGGGGTTCGCTGCCGCTTTTGCAGCAGTGGTGTAAGCTGCCGGCTGTGCAGCAACGGACCGTGCAGGATAAGCAAAAAAGCTGACCGCGGGGCATGTGGGATCAATGCCGACGGCATGGCAATGCGCAATTTCCTCCACCTGAACATCATGGGGGCAACAGCGTATACCTACCATGCCAAGGAAGTGGCAATGACCCTGAAAGCCACTGGTAAAGGGCAGACACCATTCACCATCAGGGACGAAGCAAAACTGCGCGATTTTGCAGACAAACTCGGATTCAAAGGCGGGAAAGAGCTGCCAGGCACAGAAGAGCCACCAGTCAATGAACTGGCTGTAAAGGTAGGGGATGCCATACTCGAAGGCATTCACACGGATTCCGATGAAGCGCTCGGGATGGTCGGGATATTTGCACCAGAATCAAGACAGAAGGTATGGAGAGAACTTGGCATCCTGCCAGGCGGACCAATTGAAGAGTCCATGGACATGACAACATGCAGCATGACCAATATCGATGGTGATTACGTGTCTCTTGCAAAGAAGGCACTGCGCTTGAGCATTGCAACCATCTATGGTTCTCTGGTGCCGCTAGAACTCGGGCAGGACATACTGTTCGGCACTCCGTCGCCTCATGAACACGAAGTGGACCTGGGCATCATTGACCCTGAATATGTGAATATCGTTGCCAACGGGCATGAGCCATTCATAGGTGCCGCATTGATCGCTGCTGCTAAAAAGGCTGGGAACCAGCAGAAAGCAAAGGATTCGGGAGCAAAGGGGCTGCATATCATCGGTTCGATCGAAACAGGCCAGGAACTGCTGCAGCGATTTGAGAAGGATGACGTGTTCGTGGGACTTACCGGCAACTGGCTCAGTATCGAGGCAGCACTGGCAACCGAGGGAATAGATGTCTTTGCAATGGACATGAACTGCTCACCTCCGGCACTTGGGGAGTACCAGGACAAATACAATGTCACGCTCGTCAGCGTATCTAAACTCGTTGCCATGCCTGGTATGGACCGACAGATCGCCTACAAGCCCGCAAAGGTAGAGGCACAGGCGCAGGAACTGATCGACCTTGCGATAGCAAACTTCAAGAAGCGAAAGGCAGCAGGACTTGTTAAGAACGACCTGAACCGACAAAAGACACTTACAGGTTTCTCTGCCGAAGCCATCGTATCCGCACTTGGCGGAACACTTGATCCCCTGCTGGATGTCATTAAAAAAGGCGACATCAAGGGCATCGTGGCACTGATAAGCTGCACAACGTTAAAGGACAGCGGGCAGGATGTTAATACCATTGCCATTGCAAAGGAGCTCATCAAACGCGACATACTTGTCATGAGTGCTGGCTGCGGGAACGCTGCTCTCCAGGTTGCGGGGCTTACCACCATTGATGCACAGGAACTTGCAGGCGGCAGATTGAAAGCCGTATGTGAGTCACTCGGAATTCCTCCTGTTCTGAGTATGGGCACCTGTACCGATACAGGCAGGATAATCAATATTGTCACTGCTGTTGCTGATGCTCTTGGGGTTGACCCCTCGCAGCTGCCTGTGGCTGTGACCGCACCTGAGTATATGGAACAGAAGGCGACCATCGATGGCGTGTTCGCATTGGCGTTCGGTCTGTATACACATGTGGCACCGCTTGCACCTGTCGGCGGGGCACCAAACCTTGTGAAGCTCCTTACCTGGGATTTGGAAGGTCTGACAGGCGGTAAACTGGCAGTTGAGACTGATATGGTAGAGGCTGCTGATGGGATCGAAGCACATATCATGGAGAAGAGGAAGGCGCTCGGGATCTGATCAGATATGGCGGGATATATTCCCGCCATTTTTATTTGACTTGAGGCTGTACGCATCAAGCGTATCAGTAATAAGGTGTATCAGTAATGAGGTGTATCTTACACATCTTCATTTATTCATAAATAAAAAATCTCGTATCCACTTCAAAAAGTATGGCAAATGCAAGATTAATCTAGACACGGATTTCACAGATTACACTGATTTTCACAACTACTATCAATATGTGTAATCAGTGTAATCTGTGTCTTAAAATTCAGAGCACTATGATTAATTACCATTTAATTTGAAGGGGATACAAAATCTCTTCCATCTGGCCTGATCTTTATCGGTCTGGAAATCTCAAAAGTACCTGATCTGGTACCTGTACCCCTGCTCTACCAAAAAAAGCTGACGATTGGTTCCGAAAGTCTGTTCAACGGTACCTTTTGACACAAGTGTGTAGAAATGAGAGGTTTGCTCTTTGGGCCTGAGAATGCGCCCCAGTCGTTGTGCTTCCTCCTGACGCGAACCAAATGTACCTGAGACCTGGATCATGACACTGGCATCAGGCAGATCCACTGCAAAGTTTGCAACCTTGGATACCACAAGTATATTGATGCGTCCCGATCTGAGATCATCATAAAGTTTATCTCTCTCATCATGCCTGGTCTTACCCGTGATAATCGGCAGGTCCAATGATCTTGCAAGCTTTTCCAACTGCAAAATGAATTGACCGATGATCAGGATGCTCTCACCTGCGTGGTTCTCAAGCAGTTCACATACAAGCTCTGTTTTGCGCTGGTTCTCTGCCGCGATGCGAAACTTAGCGCGTTTATCAGCATGGGCATACTCAAGCTCATCTTCAGCCGAAAGAGGAATGCGATACTCGGTACAGATGGCTTTAGCGATATAGCCGCGACTCTCAAGCGTCTTCCACGGGACATCATATCGCTTGGGACCTATCAGTGCAAAGACATCATCCTCTTTACCATCTTCGCGCACCAGCGTTGCAGTCAACCCAAGCCGCCGCCTGGCCTGGATTGCTGTTGTTGCACGAAATACCGGAGCCGGGAGCATGTGCACCTCGTCATATATAATGAGCCCCCAGTTATGCTCGGTAAAGATGTCCAGGTTGTGCAACGGTTCGTCCTTTGTGCGCCGATGAGTCAACATCTGGTATGTGGTTATCGTGATAGGCTTGATCTCTTTGACACGACCCGTAAACTCGCCAATATCAGAACCTTCTATGTAAGTCTTGGAGAGAAGTTCATCGCGCCATTGCCGGACTGAGACATTATTGGTGGTGATGATCAGGGTGTGGCTTGATATCTGGGCCATGGTCCCAAGTCCTATGATCGTCTTACCTGAACCGCAGGGAAGAACGATCACTCCACTGCCCCCGGTCTTCTGTCCTGCACAGTAAAACAGATCTGCGGCATCTTTTTGATAATCGTGCAACTGAAAAGAGTTACCGTCAAGGTCAATGCTGCGTAAAGTGAGATCGAACCGTTCCCCATCCAGATATCCGCACAGGTCCTTGACAGGGTAACCTGCCTTTATCAGTGCGTGTTTAAGATCGCCGCGTCTGACCTGTGGTATGAAAAGTCCGGGGAGACTTTCATTATCCACCCAAAAGTGTTCTAATGACTCAATGTTACGGATTCGTTCCAGAATACGGGAGTCTTTCACTTCAAGCTTTAGGCAATCATGCGCAGCTTTCTGTAATACCAACTTACCATAGGTCTCATGCCACTCCCTCATGTCAACAATGACATTTGACGGAATGTCATAACGCGAGAAGTCTTCAAGACCGCAGGCGATCTCTTTGAACAACACACCCAATGCTGCCGCATTCCATAGCGACAATGGCGTGACCCTGTAGGTGTGGATGAACTCTGGCGATTTTACCAGCTCTGCAAAGAGAGCTAAAAAATCCCGGCATTCCACGTACCCAGGGTGTCCGACCTCAAGCATCAAAGTGCGGTCGCTCTGGATGATGAGCGGTTTTTCTGAACTCATGTAATATCCTCGATCTTGATGGTGTAATCCTGTTTCAGTGCCTTACTGACTTTCTTTACCTCTGGTTCATATTGACTGGCAAAGGAGAGTGTCAATTTACCCCAATCTGCAGCAACAGGGCATCTGGCAGCTATAAGTCCTTTGCGGAATTCTTCCATCAACTCTTTTGCCGGAAAGTGGAATATGATCTGGACCTCCCGCTTTATTGTCACAGGCTTCTTTGTTTTTGCTCCTGCTTTTACTTTTGAAACGCTTGAATCGCGTTTATGAAAGACTGTGCGTACACCGTCAGGAAGAAGCGTAAGTGCCGATGAGCGATGTTTTATGTGAAGAGGGATCAACTCCTTCTGCTCAAGATGCGTGAATAACCTGTCAGGTGAATGCACGATCCTCATAGTGGGTGATATACGTTGGATCGTGAATTGGTCGATTTCGGGCAGATCTTTGTCCCCTTCAAGAAGCACAGCATTCTCATACAGGGTAAACGCTTCTGAAGCCCCGATCCACTCTTCAAGTTCGATTCGAACATTCTGTGGCAGTTTCTGGCCGCTTAGTTTCTCCAGGAGCCTGATAACATCAAGGTCTTCTCTTTCGCTTAATTGAGTTAAAACTTTCTTTTTTTGAAGTTTTAAGATGCTTGTTTTATCCTTTGTCACAACATCTGCAAGTTTTGTCAATTGCGCAAGAATCCGAACCGGATATAATTCCGATTCCACATGTATCTCAAAATTAGGCTGCACTGTAACTTTGGGTTCTATGATCTTACCGCTCATCACATGCAGGAACTTATCATTGACCCTAAACGCCTGAAGCTGATTTATCTCGGGCAGGTATCCTTTATACTCTTTTTTGGAATAGGCAACCTCGATATATCCTAAAATAAGGGGTAATCCTTCAAGGAATCGTTCCACAAAGCGACCTTCCACTCGCTCAAATGCATCTGCATCACTCTCTAATATCTCAATCTCTTTATCCCATCTCTCACCTTCACGAAAATTGCCATATCGACCATTTTTTACATCTTGTTTGTATCTATATTTTGGCTTCTCAGGGATAAGAAAATATGGATGATGCTTTTTCAGGTATTGGATCAATGAGGAGGTAGTGTACCAAACACCGGGTTTACAGGATTGTAAAACTTCAAGAAGAAATCGCCTGCCTCTGGCAAAATCCAAATCCGGTATAATACCGGTCGCACATCCCCTGGTCGAAAAACCCAATAGCCTGCCAAGTGCACTTGTGTTGTAAAACTCATTTTTATCATCACGATAATGATTTACCAGTGGATCAAGAAGCTTCTGCTCCTGCTCTAAAAGTGGCAGATCAATAAACTCTTCATATTCTTCGGCATTTATATCAATATAATTGTCAGGGAATGATGGCTCACTACTGGTGTATCCTGCATATGTCCCCTCAGTGTCATAGTTTACGAACTCGAATATATGCGCCAGTATATCTACATAATTTATCCACTTGGAATATCCTTTTTGTTCTACTTCTTCTATCACACAGGAATCGCTCATAAGTTTTGCCAACCGCTTTGAGTCAGATCGGTTCAGCTCATTACTTCGGTGTAACCGTTTTACATCGCGGTCCAGCACATATTCAACATAAGCATGCAGATCATGACGCAGATCATAATGGTTGGAAAATACGCTCAGTTCTTTGATATTTGCCAAAGTTAAGTTTGGGTCTGGTTGCATCATTCATTCCTCGCCTTATTGACCACGTGCCCTGACTTCTCCACAAGTTTTTGTATCGCGGGAAGAAGGTCACATGGAAATGCGATGTGATCATCCGGAAGAGATACAAGGCTTTGTAAGCCGGCATACGATTTTTCGATCTGCACCTTGAGGCTCAGGTCTTTTACCCGTGCAATCATCAGGTTTTCATGGATCATCTGTTTACCCCATCTCTTTTCAGCCATCTCGATCGCGGTGTTAAAACCGGATGAATTCTTTTTAAGCCATGCGAAAACACTCTCTTTCTGAACTGTCGTAAACGCATTCCCGATCTTGATAAGGCTGGCGGTCGCTTGCAGATTGGAATCATGGACATCCAGGATTGCAACCGAAGCCAGCACTTCCAGTACGGAATATGGGATGGTCATCAGGTCCAAGGCTACTGTACCGTCTGGCTCAACCTGTAGATACTGCCCGGGCGAAGATGAAGTTGTATATTCCAGGGAATCTTCAGGTAAACGGTAGTATACCTTTCCATCTACCACAACTTTTTTCAGGCAACCCCACTCCCAGCCGACCTCACATATCTGTTCACATGGGTGATCCGCCGTCTCTCCTGTAAAGATCTTTAGCATCACTGTGAGACTATCTGCGGGTAGCCATTCATGCTTCCTGAGTTGTGAGAGTGCATAGAGTGTAACTTCAATGGGAGTCATGTCGCCACTCTGCATCTCAGTATTTGCTTCAACGGACGCATGCCAGCAGGCTCGCTGCCATTTCAACAGGCGGCTTGCTCTGAACTTTTCATCTCCAATAGACAGATTGCCATCTTTGATTGTGAGTCTGAAAGATCTTTGATTTGATAAAAGAGATGGTTTTTGCTTCCCTCCAATAATCTCCTGCAGTTTATCACGCAGCACCTTTCTCTTGAAATTACCGGCTTTATTAAATTTCGAAGCTTTAACAATAGGTGGAAGAAAAACTCCGAATTCCAAAGGAAAAGAGAATCGCAAGCGTTCCAGCTTGGTAGAACTGAAATACGGACGCTCTTCCTGCTCTATGATAATGAGCACCCCCTTTCGCACAAGATTATTCTTTACTTTTTTGAATGTCTCGTTATACCGCTGGTTAAATGTCCCGTAATAATACCCTTTTGCAGGTTTTGCGCTACCGTATAGTCTCTCGAAGTACTTGATACTAACTTTTTTGTTTATCTTATTGAGCAAGTGGAGGAATACAACTTCCTCGTGGGTTAATGAGTTCAGTACTTCTTTTATGCCAATCGTGGAGATGAAGAAGTTTTCAAAAACGTCACGAGAAGTTGCCTCCTTGACAGGAAAACCACGGCTTTTGCAAATTGCCTTAATATCAGACTCATTGATATCATTTGTGCACATCTGCTTCAACATAATTTGTGTATCCATTCAATCTCACCTATTTGGGTATAGCATAAGTCCTCTGTCTTGATGATTTTTTTTAACGTATAGGAAAGTATATACTTTCCTGCAGGCTTGGAAAATGCGAATGAAGTGAGCATTTTCTTTAAGCGTACCATCTATTAAATACTACAAAAAGACTAAAAACTTTACGTTTTTTTCAATGGTCAGATCAGCCATACAAAAAGCGCAGTTTATGCCTGTGCCGGGTATAACTTCAATGATCAGTACCACCCGAGTCTGCCGTCCGGCGTCACAATCTCAAGACGGTCGTAGAAAATATACAACTGCACATTGGCGGTTGAGCGATAGTCGCGGTGCGCACTGGCATTGACAAGAGCTTCCCGAAGGGCATCCTCTGGCAGCTCCAGCCGTTCGTCCCGACCTCTGGCATGTGGAATCAGCGCAGTATTCAGCTTGGCTTGCAAATGTGCCATCACATACTCATAGATGGCGTAGAGATCAACGGCAAAATCCTTGCGGTCGAGGATGTAAGTTTTGGTCGTTCCCCGGAACATCGCGCAGGTCACATGAGACTGTAAGGTATAGCGGGTGATGTCATCACACAGCAGCCAGGCACCGGCATGGGTCATCTTGCCGTATTTGGTCAGATGCAGGTTATCCAATGCAGGATGCTCCTCCAGCCCATCCGGAAGACGGGCGTGCTGAACAAAACTGATCCAGATCTCCGGGACTCAGTTTAGTATAATTATTTCATGTAAAGCTCCTCGAAGAATTCGTAAATAAGAACATTGACTTGAAGGCTGTTCAACACCTATTGCGTGCCCGGTATTGAGCACGTTGATTTGGATATAGGGGATGTTCTGAGCAAGTTGTCTGGCTTTTTCTGGATTGCATACTAAATTATCCTTTTCTCCAAGGACTAATAGTGAAGGGACAGTTTGGAGTGCACCCCCTTACAGGGGCATCCCCCTTTTCAAAATAATTTGGGAAAGAATCTCATGAAGCTGAATTTTTGGGTTTAGGAGGGAAGAGGGGCCGGGGTGAAAGATTATGTCCAAAAAGCATTTATTAACCACAATCCATATGAACCCGTATCAAAAATTAAAAGATACGGAGAACGCAAAATGAGTGATGAAATCCGGATTGGGATAATTATATGCGACCGCTACCATGTGTGTGCCGGAGGTAAATGTCTGAGGGCGCTCCATAACCGGGAAGGTGCATTCAGCATTTATAACGATAAAGAAGTGAAACTGGTCGGATATACTGCGTGTGGTGGCTGTCCTGGTGGAAATATCGAATACGCTCCTGAGGAGATGAAGAAGAACGGGGCAGAAGTGATACACCTCGCCACAGGACTGGTCGTCGGATATCCTCCATGCCCTCGTGTGACCAACTTTCGTGACTTTATCCAGGCAAAGTATGGGCTTGACGTTGTGATCGGGACGCATCCTATCCCCCAGAACTACTATGAGATGCATACGAAACTCGGGACATGGGACTCTCCTCGATGGAAGGAGATCATTCAACCGACACTTGCGGATGAAGAGACCCGTTTGTCGTACGACTGATGTCGAAGTGATGGAATTACATAATGCTGGAATTTTTTCAGGAAATAACATTTTCATAGTCATGGCTGGTCATCGAGGGTCATGGAGACTTATGGTAAATAACTGGATTATGGAACAGTATCACCATTTCCTAATAACTGGTGCAATATCCAATTAATTCTCTCTCGCATGACTTAATGCAAATACACACCGCAACATTCACACATATATTGCGTACTATATTTGCATGTGGATAAAGAATTTAGACTACTCCGTAAGTATAATTTGGAACTTCATATAACTGCCACAGAGCTCACAGAGAGCACAGAGAGAGGAGTTTGGTGCGGAAAAAGCATCTCTGTGCTCTCTGTGGCAGAAAGTTACAAAAAATAGATACAGTTTAGTATATAATAACCTACCTCATAAAAAGAAACTACTGGTGGCAGACAGGCAGCATTAACCCTTTGATAAAGTAATTCCAATACCCGGTTATCTTGATGAGGTCAGGAAAATATGACGCTTGGAAAGAATTATATGCCTGACCGGGATCAGGCGGTCAGGCAAGACCACTATACTCTTACAGCATATAGATTACCTTCTTAATTATTCAGGTGCTCATCTACCTGGAATTACACCTGACCCCACTCTCATCAAAACACTGATTACACGAAGTACACTCCGCCTCCTGCGCCCCCTCCCTGAACTTCACCACCAGGTCCGGCTCCCTGATAAACGGCCTGCAAAGCGAAACCATATTGGCACAGCCACTGGCAAGCATCTCCTCCATCACCGCTCTCGACCGCAGTCCCCCAACCAGCATCACCGGGATACCCACACCATGCTTTATCATCCTGGCATACTCCTTAAAATACGCTTCCACCTCTGGCGAATTAATACCGGGTCTGGACATCACTTCCCCTGCCTCGAATATCCCGCCGCTGACCTCTATCGCACATACACCAGCCGATTCAAGTGCTACGGCCACATCTACACATTCGGGTGCATCCAGTCCCCGATCTCCTAAGCCGTCGGTGGCGTTCATCTTCGCCATGATAGGGAAGTCCTCAGCCACCAGTTCCCGGGCGCGCCTGATAATATCTGCAATGATACGCGCGCGGTTATCCACTGACCCGCCCCATTTATCAGTGCGCTGGTTGGTGTAGGGTGAGATAAAACTGCTTAGAAGAAAACCGTGTGCAACGTGAAGCTGTACCGCATCAAAACCTGCCGCATGTGCCCGGCGCACAGCCTGGGCAAAATCCTCGATGGTCTGCTGTATCTGATCTTCGGTCATGGCCTGCGGTGTTATGCCTGAAGATGAATCCTTAACTGCCGATGGTGCCAGTGTGTGTGGGTATTCAGGTGTAACCAGCGACTGCCTGCCGCCATGGACGATCTGGAGTGCTATCTTGCTGCCGTATTTATGCACCCGCTCAGTTATCTGCCTGTAGGGTTCGATGAACCTGTCGTCATAGATACCCTGCTGGCACTGGCTGCTTTTGCCTGCCGGGTTCACGTAAGAATAGCCTGAAATAATGAGCCCGACTTCGTACTTTGCCAGTTCCTCGTACATATCACCTATGGCTGGTGTAGGTGTGCCGTCTTCCCCTGCCAGCCATTCGTGGGTGGCCGAGCGCACGAACCTGTTTTGGATATGCAATCCTGCTATCTCTATCGGCTCAAAAAGCATGATGGTGCATCCGTTTTAATTATATATAAACCTCATGAGCAAACACTTTATTCTATGATTCAATAGTCTTACTCAAACTTGACATAGGTTCATCTGACCTGGACGAATAAAGTCTCCAGGTAAATAATATTGATCATTCAACTCTATAATCTTTTATGTGAAGAGCCTTACAATATCGGGTCCACCAATATATCCAAATTAACATACAAGAAACAATCGACATTCATCCATATCTTAATGCGCAATCCTGACCTCATCCAGCAAGAACGGTGGCCTGAATATCCCGTTCTCTGTAATAACAGCGGTCACGTTCTCCATTGGAGTGGCATCAAAGGCCGGGTTGTACACAGGCACGTCCAGGGGCGCAACCTGGCAATTGGCAATATATCGCAGTTCATCTGCGTCCCGTTGTTCTATCTCCACCTCGTCTTCCATTCTCTCAAAATCAAACGTGGAAACAGGTGCAGCTACATAAAAAGGAATTTCGTGCTCTCTTGCCACTACGCTGTGGGTGTAGGTACCTATCTTGTTGAACACCGCATCCTGGGTGATACGGTCCGCTCCCACTATGACGCTATCCACCATACCCTGCCGCAACACATGCCCGCTCATACTATCAGTTATCAGTGTCACAGGGATGCTGTCCTCCATAAGTTCCCATGCGGTTATCCTGCTTCCCTGGTTCAGCGGCCTTGTCTCGCAGGCGATCACTTTTATCTCCTTGCCAGCCTCAACGGCACTTCGAACTACACCCAGGGCTGTGCCCCAGTCTACGCAGGCCATCCGGCCCGCATTACAGTGGGTCATGACAGTATCGCCATCCTCCAGGAGAGCGGCACCGTGCGCACCAAGCCTTTTGTTCAATTCTACGTCCTCGTTGGCAATGGCCTTTGCTTCGGCCAGGACTATACTGCGTATGCTGTCAGTATCGTATGCATCCCGGGCCGCATCCAGCACCCTATCCACACCCCAGGCAAGATTAACGGCAGTTGGCCTGGTTGCCTTTATGACATCACCTATCCTGCGTAATTCGTCCAGCAGTTTTTCCATGGAACTGGCACTGCTGCGAGCGGCTGCAATGGCAATTCCAAAACCCCCTGCCGCACCCAGTGCAGGTGCACCCCGCACCCGCAGCGACGAAATAGCCTCTGTAAGGGAAGCGATGTTGTCGCATTCTATGACCTTGTATTCTACAGGCAGCAGGGTCTGGTCTACCATCACAATGGTACTGTTCGCGTCGTTTAAGTCAATGGTCCTCAATCTTTTTTCACGTCCCGTTCGTATCAATATTAAATAATGCGGCTGCATTTTCGCCCAGTACCAGAACCTTATGCCTGTCATCGATGTCCAGTCCCTGTATATTGGCCACTTCACTATCCTGGTCCCTGAAAGGATAATCGGTGCCGAACAGTATCCTGTCAAACCCATGCGCCTCCATGATATCTATGATGCGCTTTACTGTGATGTGTTCGTGCCCGGGTATGGGGAACACATAGGCTGTATCCAGATACAGATCCCTGCCCAGAAGGTGGCGCTCCACCTCGTCCCAGCAGCGGTATCCTCCCAGGTGGGCGGCTACTACTTTCAACCCGGGATATGAGTCCAGTACACTGGCAATCCTGTCTGGCGTGGTGTGCACGTGCCTGACCGGGGTGACCTCATCGCCTGCATGGAACACCAGTACCATATCGTCGCTTAGCGCCTCGTAAATAGGATACATTCGCTCCTCATTAGGGTAGAAGTGCTGGAACTCGCTGTGCAGCTTGATACCTTTGATCCCCATTTCCCTCATGCGCCGGATCTCTGTCTCAGGGTCGGGATATTCGGGATGCATGGCACCCAGACCGATAAAGTAGGGCGCATAGGTGGATATTTCTGCCACCCAGTTGTTGATGCTCTCCACCTGCGCCGGGGTGGTGGCAACCGAAAGTATAACTGAGGCGTCCACGTCTGCGGCCTGCATGCTGGTGCGTATACCGGGTACGGTAGCCTCGCCGCAGGCATTGACGCCGTACTGCTGTTCCAGTCCGGCAATGGCTTTTGAGGCTATCTTGTCAGGGAAGATGTGGGCATGGGCGTCGATGATCATATGAAGCTAAGTTGGAGTTGGTAGTGATAAGAATTTTGGAATTATAGTGTGGGGAAGAGTCCTTCTCTGGCATTAAATATTGATCTTAAATATAGCAAACATATAACAAATAACATATTTACATGATTTGTTACATTTAAGAAATGGATTCACGGCTGTCATCCATGGAATTTTTCCAAATTCCCGGGTGTTCTTTGTAAGTATATTATACTAAACCGTATCTGTTTTTTGTAACTTTCTGCCACAGAGAACACCGAGATGCTTTTTCCGCTCCAAACTCCTCTCTCTGTGCTCTCTGTGAGCTCTGTGGCAGTCATATGAAGTTCTAAATTATACTTACGGAGTAGTATAGTATCTACAAGGAAGATATCATCTTTCATGCAGCTCTTCCCTTGATTTGAATTTGAGTTCTCCCATATCGAACCCTTTTTCAAGTAATGTTATTTCCCTTTCTGAAATCTGCTTTTGCGTCATTTCATCAATCCATTTCTTCATAAGTGAAGTTACAGCATTTCCAAGATAGCCTTTCATTTTAGAGTATATTTTCCGTGTAAGCACCCTGAACTGTTGTTCATCACATGAGTTTTCGCGATATGCTTTTTAATTATCCGCATACAGTATCCGACCAGGTCAATCCCCGCGCCAGGTAACCACAACATCATCGGGCCTGTAATTAGGCCGAACATGTGATTCATTTAGCGGCAACAGGTTCTGCTGCTCGAACATCAGAAGCCCAAGGTATGCTATCATGCTGCCGTTATCACCCATGAACCGTTTCTCAGGCACATAGAACGATATGCCCCGCTCATTGCACATGATCTCAAGCATCTCCCGTAGCCGCATATTGGCACCCACACCGCCTGCAAGCAGTATCTCGTTCTTACCGGTATGCGCCACCGCCCTTTCCGTGACCTCCACCAGCATTGCAAATGCGGTTTCCTGAAATGAAAAACACACATCTTCTATAGGGGATGTTTTCAGGGCAGCGGATGCAGCAGTGGACAGGCCCGTAAATGAAAAGTCCATTCCCTTCACAACATAGGGCAGCGGTACATAGGATGATGCATTGTTAGCAAACTCCTCGATCTTGGGACCGCCCGGATGCTGTAACCCCGCACCCCTGGCAAATTTATCAAGAGCATTACCAATACCAATATCCAGTGTTTCACCGAACACACGGTAACGTCCAGCCCTGTAAGCCAGTACCTGGGAATTTGCCCCGCTCACATACAGTACCACCGGGTCCTGTGATGGTGTCTTCCAGCGCCCCACTTCTATATGTGCAACGCAGTGGTTCACGCCGATAAGTGGTATGTCGAGTGAAAGGGATAGTGCCCGGGCCGCAGTTGCAGCGGTGCGCAGGCATGGCCCCAGCCCCGGACCCTGGGAAAAGGCTATAGCATTGATATCGCCGGGGGCAATTCCATCATTTTCGGCATTTGCAAGTACTGCAGATATTACGCTCTTAATGTGGTCAGCATGGTGCTGGGATGCTTCCCTCGGATGGATGCCTCCGGTTGGTGGAACATATGTAGAGGTTACTTCGGCTATTACATCAAATGTGTCCACAATGGCTGCACTTAAGTTCCATGCAGTCCCTTCTATACCTAATATTATGGGTTTGGTCGGTCCGTTCAAAGGAGTGCCCCTGTATAGTGATATTCTTAAGCTAAGAAGGGGTGATCACGCTTAAATATTTATAGGTTGAAATTTCTCATCATTTTGATTACAAAAAGTTTTACCAGAAAAACATATGTGGCAAATTAATACAATGCTTGAAAATGTAACTACTAAAAAGACAGGCTCAATAATTTTGTAGGACTTTCATTTTAATATTACTTTTTTCCTCATTATTCTTTCTTCCATGAAATAATTATATCTATTATTGAGAATAATAATAAATCACATTTCATCAAAAAACTATCAGTTAAACTAAATATTCAGAACCAGAGATTTTTACTAGATACTAAATGATGTATTATTACGTACATGTTGTTGAAATCCATGGTTTATACACTCTTCATCCATGTGACCGTTGATTATTTTATATACTGTTTCATAGATCTCCATCAGATCGCTATTCTTCTTTTTCATCCTGTTTCCATCCCTGATTTTTTTCATATCCTTGAAAGTCTTTCTCATTAAGCTGCTGATAGAATTCAGATTTATTTCAATATCACCAGAAGATTTTAACTGATTATTTTTACTAATTGAAATACATCCAGCATTTATCAGGGTTGGGATTGAAAGGGGAAGAAATATGTTATCAAATCTTTCGGATGAAAATTTCCTCGAACCAACATTGGCGGATATTTCATATACATCCTTACAGAGTTGTTTCACATTTGACCTTCCCTTGCTTTCCAGAGCGATCAAGGTGGACGCTATTATGATATATTCGTCATCACAATCCAACAATTTCTATCCCTCATTTCTTTATCCTGCTCAATGCAACTCCAATTCCTATAACTACTAATCCGAAACTGAATCCGGGACTTTTCTGATTCTCTGTCGTTTGAGGCTCTGGTGAGGCAGTAATATCGGAAATTCCATCATCTGAAATCACCGGTGTTTCGCTTGTTACCTGTTCTGTTTGCCCAATGATAGCAAAACTGGAAAAACCCGGAGTTAATGATGAAAATAAATAATATTCACCATCCTGTCCATTCAGAGTTGTCTCAAGGGGATGCCATTCGTCTTCATGGAAACCATACATGGTCAACTTTACAGGATCAATATCATTTTCTGCAAACCATTGATAAGGAACCCGGAAATTGATTATTATATCTGACAATCTTCCCTCTGCCCAGCGCTCATATCCCATATAGATATTCAGGAACTGGTTTATTTCACCATCAGGTAGCTTGGAATCCCCTATTTGACTTGAGGGACCATGAAGGACCTCAACCATGCAGGGAATCAAACCGTATGTATTTTTTGGTATCACCCGGATAGAATCTACGGTGACACCTTCAAATAAATATAGTGCAGGTTCGCTTTCCATCAGGTACACTCTTGTTAACATTGAATTTATGATGTTATTTCCATCCTCACCGCTGCTCCCGCCTCCACCTCCGCCTCCACTACTGGAGGATACAGATGTTTCCTTTAATACTGATGTTTCCTTAAAAATACTAAATTGTTCACTATCAGAGGCACCAGAGTTTTCAGATACCTGCACTTCCAGGACATAAGAACCAGGCAGATAGCCCCCATACACTAATGTACCTTCATATATCCTGGTGCTCCAATTAATATTAGTAAATGAAGTCAGATTTGTTTCATTTTTCCAGATTAATTCACCAGTACTTAGATTTTGGTTATATAATATTACAAAGACATCATTGATATCATAGACGCTATTGTTATCACTAGCTTCTACAGATATATCTATGAATAACGTATCTCCGATAGAATTCCCATTTACTTCCCAATTGATATCAGTAACAACATTATTAATTGTTGGAGATGTATTTGAATTTCCTCCAACAACCGTTACAGTCGTCGCTATACCGACTGCATTGGTTAGCATTGCCAATACTATTGTTAATGAAACCAATAATAATGATATTACTTTCATAGTACCTCAGATTATCTGGATTTCTTTTTACCACGAAACATTACCAATAACAGCATTATTGCGACCAGGTAAATTCCTTCAAAACCTGGTGTTGATTTTCCAGTTTTCAGTGATACCTCTTTTACAGGGGTTTCCTTTCCACTGTAGATCACTTTTCCCTTGATCAGATAATCTCCTGGCTCTGTAATTTTCAAATATGATATGAGCACTGTTTCTTCATTTTTAGGAGCAGTCAGCTCATCGCTTGAAATTGTATCGACAAGTTTATTGTCCATATATACTTCAGCGCTGAATTTAGCCTGGGTTTCGATATGACCAGTATTCGTGAAATATGCTCTTACCTTTACTATATTGCCGAGAGCAGGTTCACCTTCGATATAAATATTTGTAAGATTTCCTGATTTTGTGAGTGTACCCACCGGCAATATCTGGAAACTCAGATTATCTGATTTTATTATATTTCCATTGAGCAAGACATCGACGTTCGCAGTATAATCAGCGGGTATATTTGCCGCAGTAGTCATCCATTCTGCAATTATTGGATGGGTACGACTAGGTTTCACTGAAGTAGTTTCGTGAGAAAAACTGTTAATTATATTTTTATCTTGAAGAATTGTTACCACTATTTCAGGCTTCACCACTACATTTCCTGTGTTCTCGAATCTCGTAGTGATTTTTAGCGGGTAACCAGGTTCTATATTTTCTGTAAATATCCCTAACACATTCCCATCTATGATCTGGTCACCAGTAACAGCTATCGTTACTTTAGAGGAGGCTCCGATGATAAGAGACTGACCTGATCCTTCTGCTTTAGTAGTGTCAGGTACTGACCTCACATCAAGAGAAACCGTATAGTTAGCGTTAGCCGTGTCAGAGGGTACCTTGATCTTGACTAATACTGCAGCTTTATCTTGTCCTGGGATTTTTACTGAAGAAATTGTATTATCATAATCATTTAAATTATAGAAACTTACCCAGTCACTTATGTTCCCTGTTGCTTCAAGTGAAAAATTCGTTGCTTCCGGACCAGTATTGAAAATTGTAATACTTGATTCGTATTCTGAGCCCTTTAATGCATTATTGAAATTTATCTCGGCCGGAGCTATACCGATACCTATTGCAACCGCTGGTTGAACCATTACAGCCAGTACCAACAACAATATGAATTTTTTCATGCTTCTACCTCTTTAAATATATAATATTAATTGTATGAATATAAAACTTACTAAAAATTAATAAAAAGAGAGATTTTTAATTATCTCTCTTTTATCTTTATTTTCTAAACGATAGATAAGGTAATCTGACCATTATAGGTGCCTGCGGAGGTGCCGCTAGGTGCTGTAATGTCAAAGCTTATCTGGGTTGGTGTGCAGGGCTGCAACATTGCATCAATGACTACAGGTGATGACAGATCATATAGATGTACACCAAGAAGCTCAATACTCAAGGCATCTGCATGTATATATTGAGCAGGAGTCTGACCATTACTCATATCAGTGGCTGATGCGCTTATCTTGAATTCTACATTGCCCTGGTTCTTTATGGTATTTCTATTCGCACCATCTGGACCTGGCACTGCCCATACATCGTCACCGGCAACATATTGTTGAATACCTACCAGAATAGTGCCGTAATCTACACTTCCGAAGTCAGTTTCAAAAGCCTTTAATGGGAGATAATCGAATGTTTCTGTGGCAAAGGTTGTTCCACCTGATGCATCGATGGCTTTAAAGTGTACTGTTATTGCTCCAGGCATGTCATGGTTATCCAGAGAATTCTCGATCTTGAACATTCTTGCGTTATTTTTTACTGGATCCAGTTTGAATTCAGCACTATCAAATTCTGCTTGAGTTATAACGTTCTGGGCCAGGGCACTAGCTAATATTCCAAGTGCTTTCATGTAATCAGTCACTTCTGTGGTTGTTAACAATGGTGTATCAACTCCATCGGCTTTGGTCAAATATTCTTCGACTTTGGATATGTCATTAATTCCATTTGGATCAGAAACAATGACATACTTCCAGAATGATGTCAATACTTCATCTGCACCTGAACCGGGGTTAGGCAGTATCTGTGTTCCGGGAGTAACATGTGCTGCATCTCCGGTATCATCCAAGACAAAGATGCATTCAATTACAGGCGGTGTACCTGCGCCAGAAACCATTGCAGTTGTTGGTATATCTTGTGCTGCAGCCATTGGCACATACATCGCCAATACCATAAGCATTGCAGTTAACATTGCTAATATTTTATTCATATTCTTTTTCCTCCTAATTT
>Ga0255420_10023_pt1 | contig 33912 bp, 32 predicted proteins | sample ANMaggSeSYBR02I3_FD_182630 | JGI IMG/M metagenome (GOLD analysis project Ga0255420, IMG submission 182630) | Sediment cell enrichment communities from methane seep in Santa Monica Basin, California, United Staets - ANME aggregate JGI... | ecosystem: Environmental > Aquatic > Marine > Cold seeps >...
TTTTTGAGAGTATTACATTAGTTATGCGGCCGGTAATTGGCACCGTTGATTATCTAAGATCAATGCATAGACTTTATCAGATTCAAAAGGAATTAGACCAAATTTTGAAAATGGACTTTGAAACAAGAGAAAAATTATTGGAAGCTTTAACAGATATTATTTCAATTAATATTTATGAAGACGATCTAGGAACTATTGAAAATAAACTAGAAGATCAAATAGCTATTCTCCAGGATTTTGATGAAAGTTTTAAGAAATTAAAATCTTTTTCAACAAACTTAGAACCCCGACAGCAAACTGAACTTTTTAGAATAACTTTAAGAAAATTAAATGGAAGAATTTCATCCATTAGGGATGAGATAAAATTTAAAATATGGGACAAAACTGAAAATACCAATCAGTTATTAGTCCTAGATCAATACTTTTTCAACATTCAGGATTTAATAAAGGAATCCTTAAAAAAGGTGGATGATGTTGATATCTGGATAATGATAAATGTTTCATTGCTTAGAATCGAAGCTTTTCACAGGGGAAAGATTTCTTTTCAAGATCTTCAGGATGATGTAACTGAGTTGAGTTTATTCAATTTAAATGAAGAATTAATCCCAAGAAATTATAATGCTGTTTTTGAAGTATTAGAGGCCTGAAATGAATTTTTCATTTGATACTAACATCATCTTAGGAATAATTAATACTAAAGATCGACTTCATGAAACATCTATAGCTTTGATGGATGATAAACGGGATGAACAATTGTATTTGTGTCATTCAGCAATTAAGGAATCCCATAACGTACTAAGAAATAAAATAAATGAAGTAATGGTTGATATTATCAGATTTCTACCTGATATTTATCATAGCTCCAGCATCAGTACATTGGATTCCCAGGCTTTTTTGATAGAGCAGTTCAAAAACCTACGGGCTGCAAAACCAGGACTGACGAATTTTCTAAATCTAGTATACCATGAAATCTCTATTTTCCTTAAAGACAATGAAATAGACGATCTACCTGATTTTTTATCAGAACTGTCATTAAATCTATCAAATTCGATCATTCTTAAAATCGAAGAGACTCATCCTGATTTTGAAATTTTATTCTTAAATCATGATAGGCTCAATATTGTGAAAAGATCACTTGCTGATATTCATTTTAAGGACACAAATGATGGACGGATATTTCAAGAATTGATGACTAACCTTGAATACATAAAACCAATTGAATTCTTCCTTGACGATAGAAATTTTGCAAAGAAATGCAAGATAGGTTTTACGAATATCGCTAATGATATGGAATTTGATGAATCGGATTTTTCTTGTTACGAACTTTGACACTTCAAACTCCTTTGTTTTCAGGAACGTTTTCTATTTTGTCAGCCATTAATTCATTTTATGATGAACATCACCAATCCTGCACTGCCACCCCTCGCACCACAAGGGCGGGTGGGAGCACAGCGGGAGAGGGGGCGGCGAGAGAGCCGAAGAATAGATGGGGCTGCAATTCATTATTTATTTCACCGCAAAGAGCGCGAAGATCGCAAAGGATTCTGTTGGGTTGGCTTTGCGTTCTTCGCGTTCTTTGCGGTGCATTATTACATAAAAATTATATTTTAACTACCGCCAGCAGCCAACATAACATCCACTTCGCACCCCCGGACCGCTGGATAGACTTCCTGGGTTTCAATTGAAGCCATGCTTTGGAGTTAAGCCGTAAATGAACCAATGAACAATCACCGGCGGCCACAGGCCATCCGCTTTGAGGATCAAGTATTCGGAAAAGATACCTGGCTTTGAGTATAGAGTTAATAGCATTATACACTGAGTTCAGACCCTTTTCATCTGGTAGCGGGATATCCAAAAAAGCAACCTTTGAACTATACTCCCCGAATTTATCTACAGTCCCATAATTATCGGTTGATTCGATGACTTCTGAAGCATTTTATTCAATAAAATGTTTTTGGAGTATTCTTATCAATTTTGCATCTTCAGTGACAAAAAGATGTACCACCATACTTTTCTCAGATTAATATTCAATCTTCAATCAACTGAATCGCTTTATAACATTTCTTAATATTAAACAGCAAATGGTTTATATTTTCACTTGTAAGTTGCTAACCATGGTTATAACTGAAAGGGATAACGCATTATTTGAGGCAGGCATCAAATTGGGTGCCCTGTATCATCAGTTCACAGGCGCTCCAGTGAATATCAGTACTGTAGATAGCCTGGAGCAGGCCATAAAGGAAAGCATATCAGTGCAGCCCTACGTTGAAAAAATATCGGTGACGATAGACAGGGACATGGTCACCAGCAGGACTGGAGAGAAGTTCAAGTACTGCGAACTGGAAGGCCGGATGCTGGAAGTAGAGGCCAGGATCACTTTTGGCGGCATAACGGCAACAGTGGGACTGAAATACGACCAATCATTGGATTACCCACTTATGTGCATTATTGATATAATAGAAAAATAAAATGGTAGATACAATGGTTTTTATCGACTTGTTGAAAGTGCTTTATTGTACTCCATTTCTTTTTTATTCCTGCTATACTGATATCCAGACAAGGCGTGTATCTAACCGGGTTTGGAAGGTAATGCTGGCAGGGGCCATCATTTTTGTTACATATGATGTTATAAACGGTGGAATACCCGCCCTGGTCAGGCTTTTAATTTCAGCAAGTGTAATATTCGTATTTGTCTATATCTTATTCCAGTTCGGTGCTTTTGGAGGAGCCGATGCCAAGAGCCTGATCCTCCTTGCAATTATCATACCTGTTTATCCAACAATTGAAATGTTCGGACTTGTAATGCCATTGAATGGCGTGCCCCTCATCGATCTTTTCGCTTTTAGCGTATTTGGGAATTCTGTCCTGCTGACCGTAGTGGTACCCTTGGTCCTGTTTTTCTATAACCTGTTCACCTTAAAACCGGGCGAGATCATAGAACGGCCAGCTTATCTCTTTGTTGGATTCAAAGCAGACATTTCAAATTTGCTGGGCAGACATATTAAATTGATAGAAGAATGCTATCTTTCAGAAGGTGAATTTCATACAAAATTCAGGCGCGGGGGGGCAAGTATCGATGAGGAAACTGTAAAAGAACTGAAAGGATTCGCTGCCGATGGCCTTATGGACAGGCGGGTATGGGTCACTCCGGGCCTGCCGTTCATGATACCCATTACACTTGGGTTCTTTGTAGCTGTTTTGTATGGCGACATGATATTCGCTCTTACAAAATTCTTATTAATGAATTTTTAATTATCGTGACTTTGATAATTTGATATTTTATCCTTCTGAACCTTCTGAATATTCAATTTATCATCACATGATATTGTAGAGAAAAAACATACTTAAATCCCATCTTTAACCGATTATTGGTCACAGAGGATCCCTACAACTTGAATTTTACTAAACGTTCATCTCATATCCACTCATAATGTGCCATGACCTCTGGCTTGAAATCATACAGCATACTCCCCTCCGCATAACCAAAGAACAGGCAGCCTTCACATTCTGTTGTTATCTTCCTGCGTTGTTCCCGTGAACTCTCCCACACATTCACCAATCCGTCCCTGATATGCCCCAGATGTTCCGTCTTCAACCTGCAGTTTTCTATCCAGCCATCAGATGTTACATTCAATATAAGATCACTGGCATGGCATCTGAAATCCATATTCCTGTCCCTTACCATTGTTAAGTACGTCAATGAATTAATGATAGGATAACCCTCCTTTTTCAACCCGATGACCCGGTCCAGCACATTTTCATACTTAACATTATCACGTATTCCAATGATCTCCCAAACAGCAGGGTCAATACCCTCTGATTCATCCAATGGCTCAAAAGATATCCAGACTCCCAGATCCCTGGCCAGGTGTACCAGTGGCACGACATCCTCAAGGTTCTGTCCTGATATGACACAATTGATCAAGATGGGGTTCCTGCGCCCATCCTTTACAGCTTCTATCCCGGCCAGAAGGTCATCAAAATCCATGCCCCTGATATCCTTATAGCTATCTATCCCATCAACTGATACAGACAGGTAATCCACATCATCCAGTTCATGTGCCCGCTGCTTGAGCAACTTACCATTGGTTATCATGGAAGTAATAAATCCAAGGCTGCGTGCATAAGCCATTATCCGGGGCAGGTCCTCCCTGAGCAGTGGTTCCACAGTCCATGCATTATAATACTTGATACCAAACTTCTTTGCCTCATCCAGCAGGCGCAGGATATCCCCGGTCTCCATCTCATCCTTTTCTTCCTTCCAGTACTCGCAAAAATCACAGTGCATGTTGCACCTGGCATTGATGCCATGGGACATTACAATAGGCCGCTTCCTGACACGCAACTGCCAGAGGGCCCTGGATGCAAGAATGGGTGAAAACGTTCTCATGTTAACCAGATCTGATTATAGTATTTATGGTAAGTCCTGGGTTATATCTATCACGATTTAATCCCTTTGCAACCAGATCCCAGGTCCTGCCAGTATTCTGACCTGTGAATTTATAATCAATCATATTATATGTTAGCATATGCCCGCAGCGCTTGAACCACTTGTGGATGAACCATGTCTGGTTGTTGAGAATAACATCAAGGTTCTGGTGGTGGCAGATATCCATCTCGGTATAGAGTGGGACCTGGGCAACAGTGGCATAGTGGTCCCAAGCCAGTCCAACCAGGGGCTTGCAAAGATTATGGAATATATTGACGCACTTTCACCCGAAAGGGTCGTACTGCTGGGGGATGTGAAACATAATGTGCCCCGGATATCCTGGCAGGAAAGAGAGGAAGTGCCCCATTTCCTTGAAAGCATAGCAAAAAGGACAGCGGTTGATATAGTCCCTGGCAACCATGATGGAGACATGGAATTCCTGCTCCAGCACATTTTGCCCGGACTTGAAGTTACGCTTCAACCTGCCAGGGGTTTTGTGCTGGACGATGTTGGGTACTTCCACGGCCACACCTGGCCCGACCCTGTTTTACTCTCCTGCGACCACATTGTAATGGCCCATAACCACCCCACCATCAGGTTTACTGACCCACTTGGTTCCAGCAGTGCAGAACCTGCCTGGATACGAACCCGGTTGAACTACAAGATACTGGAAGCACATTTTAAGTCAAAAGCAGGAGACCTGCCATGGTCTGACCCTGAAGTGGTAATCATGCCAGCCTTCTGCCAGCTATGCGGTGGCGTGGCATTCAATGAATCGCTGCACGGCGACCTGCTGGGTCCTGTATTCAACTCAGGAGCAGTGGAACTGGACGTGGCGCAGGCATACTTGCTGGACGGTACAAGACTGGGAAAGCTAAGTGACCTGAGAAAACTGGGTATTACGAAAAAGAGACCCGACACGCGGAGTAAACGAACAAGAAGTAAAAGAAGCACAAGTAGTAAATGAAGTGCAAGTAGTAAAAGAAGCGCAAGTAGTACTAATCGTCACGGTAAGGAATCTCGATCTGCATGAACTCAGTGGCGATACTTACATTATCGAATTCTTTTTTTGCATCTTCCAGCAACTGGGAGGTATCATCCGAATACCTTGAACTTATGTGTGTCAATACAAGTTGATGCACATTTGCCAGGGATGCCATGGATGCAGCCTCGCCTGCTGTGGAGTGTTGGGTTTCTTTAGCCCATTCCACCATATCATCGGCAAAAGTACCATCGTGGATCAACAGGTCCGCCTTATTGCTGGCAACAAAAATTCCGCCGCAGGGTCTTGTATCACCTGAATATACGACCTTCCGCCCAGGCCGCGGCTGCCCTACAATATCACTACTTTTTATGATCTTGCCGTTTACCTCTACATCTTCCCCATTGTGCAGGCGCTTGAACAGGGGGCCTGGCGGTACACCAAGTTCTACAGCTTTTTTCTTGTCGAACCGTCCAGGGCGCTCTTTTTCTACAAGTGCATAACCAATGGATGCCACACTGTGTTCGGTCTTTAAGGCTTCGATATAATAGTCACCCCTGTCCACCTTATCCCCTGGATATAATTCGATTGCCTTGATGTTATATTTCAATTTATAGAACCCCATGGCTGTCATCATACTGACAAATTCTTCGACCCAGTGAGGGCCGTATATCTTTAGGGGGTCGGTGCGGCCGTTAAAGTTCATGGTCTGTACAAGGCCGGGTATGCCAAGGATGTGGTCGGCATGAAAATGTGTGATAAAAATCGAGGTCAGGCCGCCCATGCCTGTCCTTGCACGCATCATCTGCTGCTGGGTACCTTCACCGCAATCGAAAAGCATAAGCTCACCCTTCCTGTTCACAAGTACGGCCGGAGGATTGCGCTCAGGTGTGGGAACACTGCCTGCCGTGCCCAGGAATATCACTCGAAGCATCAGGTAGTTTTATGTTATCTTTGTTATTTAAATGGTGACCCTTTATTAACAAAATAAAATAATATTAATTAAAATAATAAATATATAATTTTTTAAAAGTAATGTGATACAATATTAGAGATCGTCGGAAATGCTCGTATTCCCTGGCATTTCAATATATCGGGATTTAAGAGAAATTTATACACCATACCAGTAATTATACCAGCCGGTCAATGGGGGTCATATCATCCACTTCCATCAGACTGGACATTGCATGGGTATCGACATTAAACCTTTGTTCCTGTGCCACTGCCATGGGATTAGTACCGCCGACAACCACAACCCCGAAATGGTCCCGTTCCACATTCACTCCCAGAACATCAGTATTAGGCTCTCCCACTTCCAGGATACCACCGAAACCCACCGAAACCAGATCATCCAGTGTTTCTTCCACCTTATCCCTTGCATTCATAGTGATCTCCCTGAGGTTGGCCAGTATCTTGCCCGAGCCGATGGTAAGCATATCACTCACCGAAGTTAGGGATTGGGACATCAGTATCTCCATGGGATCGATCGTAGTGCTGTCATACCTGACCAAGTCAGTGAAACGCACGGGATTTCCGTCCTTTACTTCCACCAAACCACCAAATCGTGGCTTTACCGGAATGCCGTGCTTTAAAAGTATGCCGTCCACCGTGATACTGCAGACTGTTGCGATGCCGCACTTGCCGCTTGGGATTACAAAATCATTCACTGATTCGCCTGATGACAGGATCTTTGCCAGTGGACTGACTGTCAATCCACTGAGCATCACATCACGGAAAATGGGCAGGATATTATCTACATCCTCACTATCTATTAAGGATATGTTAGTCACGATCCTACCTGAACCAGACGATGGATCGAAAGAGACACCATATATCAGGTCCTCGATATTTGAAAGTGTAAATACGATCTGGTTCCCATTCATACTTCTTAATGTTTTTACTGCCATAACTCTCACCGCATGGTCTGATCATATAATAGATATGGTCAGGAATATTGTATGTAACACATTAAAAGGATGCCTATTACCAATACCTTTACCACTTGAACATATCCAGTAGGTCGTTGGGCAAACTATGATACCATAGCTTGAAATAATGAATCGGTCGTAGTTCTCGTCTGGTCTTAACCTGTTTCCACACATAGAACAGTTTGTTGGAGGAATTACTGTGAACAACTGAAACATTTCTACATTGTGTTCAGTTTATGGAATGTCTTAGATGATTTTTCCATGTTATACTTCTTTTGCTATTGATTTATGGTTTTCGGTATTTTTAGGTAAATGGTTTGGAAAGTTGCATATCTATTTTCTGCAGAAATAGGCAAATCGTATTTTCAAAACATGTCTTTTATGCATTTACAATATAAATATAATATTCTAGAAATATATATTAATACTATCCGGAAATATTATTTGAAATTTACAAATACCTGTGGAACGTGAGTTGTAAGCACAAGTTTTATATTATTTAAGATTACTTTTTGGAACAATCGTAATATTAAATAATAATAATGGATTTGATGATTATATAAATAATATTTATAACGACTTCGCAATCTACGACGTAATGGCAATCCATGATTTGAACCTTGCTTTGAAATATACCGATTGGATACTCATGGTGAACGGATGCAGAATTTTTGCCCCTGAGGATTCTGCGTTTGTACACATGGTAGAGAATATTCGTTCGACAAGACCGATCAACTCTTCCATAAATCGATGTGTCCACGATATCTGTGCAATGTAGAAATGATATGATAAAGATGAACTCTATTGTAAAAAAAATATTACTATTTATATCAATCACAATGCTTGTGATACTCGCGATAGTTGCGGCAGCGGAAGATACAGACGTTTATGTCAGAGTCAACGCACCTGAGTTTGTGTCCGGTACATTTGAGGTCACGATTGATATTGAGAACGTAGCTGATCTGGATTCCGGGCAGTTCGATCTTTCCTTCGATTCAAGCGTTGTGAATATTGAAGAGGTGGAGGCAGGAAGTATAGATAATACAGAAGTGCCTGTAGATATGTGGCGTTTCATGGATGATGATAGGATTAGGGTGATTTTCAATCTTCCCGGTGCAGATGGAGTAAGTGGTTCGGGATATCTGACAAAGATCGTTTTCGAAGTTGTTAGTAACCCCGGAGATACCACTATCATGGACTTGTCTGACACATTTGAACGAGTGCTCGTTGATATGGATTCAAATTTGATAACTACAAACTGGTTCAACGATAACGTGACAGTTGGTACTTCAACGTCTGCATCAACATCTGCCGCCACACCAATGGCTGATACAACACCATCACCAACGCCAGTTGCAAATTCTGTAAAGACCACACCGCTTGATTCCACACCCGGATCGGCCACATCGTACACACCTGCAGTGCAAGATACGCCAGATACAGCAGTACCGACCGAGACATCAGAAAGAGATGACCCGGATGGACTGGATACGCTAACAACACACAATTTAATTGCAATCTACTCATTAATCGGATTATTAGCTTTTATCTATACATTAACTATACTAAAGTGATGATACTATGTATGCACAGAATAAAAACCTGAAACTAAATATTATTGCAATACTGGTTTTATTAATAGTATTTACAACCAATGCAACTGCAGTGACAGTCAGCGTCGATGCTCCCGAATATGAGTCTGGTAGCAGATTTGATATTACAATCGAGATCGATGATGTCGATGATCTGGATTCTGGACAGTTTGATATATCATTCGATTCAAGCGTTGTAAACGTGACCGATCTCAATAATGATATAGAGAATGGGGAGATCGGGAGCACAGCAGTGCCAATAGATCTATGTTATTTCATAGGTGCAAACTCGATCAGACTGCTCTTCAATGTTCCCGGGGTCACTGGTGTTAGCGGATCCGGGACTGTTGCAACGATCAGATTTGAAGTGGTGGGAGAAAACGGAGATATCATTTTCCTGAATCTCTCTAATGGAGTACTTGTCGATACGAAATCAGATAAAATACCTGCAAATTGGGTTAATGACAAAGTGACCATTGGCGATTCACCAAATGGGACACTGACGACGTACACCACTACAGTATATGTGAAAAACATCGATGATGACAAATTGGATATTCATCTCCTGGTCGATGGAAATGATGAGGGTTTTGAGAGTATCTCATCTGGTAAAACCAAAGAATATGATGATTACGGTCTGGAAGAGGGGACACACACATTCACAATCAGGTGGTTCGATCCTGACACAAATGAATGGTATGAGAAGACCAAAGAACACACCATAACAGATGTAACAACCATTATACTCCTAACCGATGAGCATGCCGAAGATGAAAATAAGATCAGTTCACATGTTTTTATAAATAATCTCGACGATGATAAACTTGAAGTCTATCTCTATATCGATGAGAATTATAAGAAGTACTTGAGCATCTCTTCCGGAAATACCGGTGATTATGGTGAAAACGAGTTCGAAAATGATGAAAATTCATTACATTCGTTTAAGATTGAATGGTTCGATCCTGATACCAAAGAAAATTATGAAAAGATTACCAGAAGTCATATAACAAGTCAAGAGGCCGTGACTCTATATGTCGATAAGCACACAGAAGTGGATATAATTCCTGTACATGAAGAGGATCCAAACCCGGTTTCGACTTCTTCTACGCTGGCATTATCCTCAACTCAATCAACCAATGGTATGCCTTCATCTCCCGCAACAGCAGGAGGAAGTGGAATGATAACAGATACTACGACTCAATCAACCAAAGGTACACCTTCAAGCCAGATACAGGTGGAAGATTCTACTGAAAATAACGGTCTGGAACATCATATTATGACTACTTATACGCTGATTGGATTTATTGCTTTTATGTTTGCACTGATACGAATTAGAAGTGTTTGATGTCTATGAAGATACTTCTATTTTTTTTATTGATCATCTTGTGCATTAACATTGCCTGCGCATACAGCGAGGATGATCTGGAATGGGCATGCGGTAACTCAAAGGAACTTCATCTTGGTGAAACGATCTCAAACGGTAATTATACTGTGGAGGCTTATAATTTCCCTAAATCTAACCAAAATGAAATCAGGTTCGTTGGAATAAAATTGTATGAAAACGGCATTCTGGTCGCAGATCAAATACTTGTTGAGGACGATAACTACATCTATGACGATGAGATCAGGATGACCGCCCTCGAATTCTCAATACCGGTTCAGGATTGGACAACGGATCTGCCAAAAGAGCAATGGGCGAAGATCAAGATGGAACAACGGGGTATGCCGCGTTTTGATGTGCAATTTGAGACCGATAAGGATGATTACCCTGCATACTCATCATATATTGAAGTATATCTCACCATTCAAAATACCGGGGATGCTAAGGCACATAATATGGACATCTATGTGGATACAGACGGTCTCGAAATGATTAGTGGAAAGGCATATTATCATTACAATGAACTCGAAAAAGGGGAACTTGTGGATGGTAAAAAGGACACTACAATGTTTGATCCGATCACACTGCAATTTAGTGCACCTTCTGTGGTAGCGGATACTGCATTCAATATAGCAGTAAACATCGAGTATTATGACCTGAAAGGTATGAAATATTCATATTCCGAATCGTATCCAGTGAAAGTACTGGGCATGTTCAGGATCACAAAATCAATAAATGATAATATTTATATTAATGAGATTGCTACAGTCACGATATCGTTAAGAAATAATGGTGCATATCCCATCAACACAATTAAGATAAGCGATACCTTGCCGCCAGACTTTGAGTTGAATAATGATTCACCTCTGGAATGGGAATTGAATCTCAAACCTGGTGAGTGCAGGAGTTTTACATACTTATTAAAACCACTACAGCCGAATGAAGAGGGATATGTTATCCCGGCTGCAATTGTGCAATGGACCGAAGATGGTAAGATTTCTTCTGCGCGGTCGAATTCCCCGCGTATTACTGTGTATGGTCCGAAGATAGAGTTATCAAAAACAGTAAACCCGGATATTATTAACGTGGATGGAATTGTGACCGTCACTATCGAAGTGAAAAATACCGGGAATGTACTGGCGAGTATTGATGTAACCGATTACCTCCCAGAGAATGCTGTGCTGACAGATGGTGTGTCAGGCACGGAGATGGTTTTGAGGCGGGGTGAAAGTCAGACATTCGGTTATAGCATGAAAATGAACACAACTGGTTATGTCGAACTGCCGCCCGCTGTTGTGCACTTTGCAGATACTCAGGGTTACGATGGAACCGTCGTTTCAGAAAAAAGATCGATCAAGGTGAATCCGGTAGTAACCCCACATGCTACACAAACAATCGATACTTTAGATCAAGCAACAACCACCGCGGCTGCCACGAATTCTGCTGCCAAAACAAATGAAAAAGCGGGTGCAGGATTGGTTTGTATGCTGGTCGGCTTCTTCGCGGCTGTATTTGTAATTATGAGGGATAGACGGACGTAAGATTCTTTTTACTAATTGCGTAAGCGATCATCAGTGCTATTCCAGCCGCGATTGTTAATAAACTTGAAATACATAATCCACTCATCAATTCTGGCTCTACCAAGCACGATCCTATCAGAAGCGCTACTCCCAATAGTAAGAAAAAAATTCCGGTAATTAATTTATGTTCAGGTTTTTCCTGCTTTTCCTGTGGCTTCCACAGTCCACGGTCTACCAAGTCGATCTTCTTTTTATGTTCTAAAAAAGCAACGAATGCGTAGCATGCAATCCCCGCGATTATTATCAAAACCCAGTCAGACATAATATAACAATGGTAAAAGACGTATTTATAGTTAATTATTTCATAATATTTCATACGATAATTTTATAAACGATATAATTTATGATAAGATATTATGATTTCAAGAATAATATGTACAATTGGTATAATTTGGATGATAGTCCTGATACCGGCAACATCAGCAGTAGCATACCAAACAAATGTCAATGTCAATGCTCCAGAAATGGTGGACGGCAATTTCGATGTTACGATGGAAGTCGAAAATGTTGTCGATCTCGATTCAGGGCAGTTCGATCTATATTTTGATCCGTCTGCTGTGAATGTCACAGGCATCGATGATGGAAATATCGATGGAACCACCATACCCATAGCTGACTGGGAAGTTAGCGAAAACAAAATAAGAGTGCTCTTCAATCTTCCCGGCATTGATGGTGTGTCCGGATCCGGATTGCTTGCAACGATACATTTTGAGACGATGATGCCAGGAGATTGCGTCATGGCGATATCTGAAGGATTACTTGTCAATACTATGGCAAATGTAATACCTGCAAGTTGGGATGGTGTCGAAAGTGTTATAACCAAGACTACAACCAAGCCCACGACAACGATCCCGGCAGATACGACTGAAACCAAAACATCCGTACCCACAGAACCCAACCCCACCGACATACCTGGATTTGGAGCACTATTTTCGATAGGTGTATTCGCGGCAGTGTATCTTGCATTCAGGAAAAAAAAATAAATCATATATAGAGGCCGTCCAGTAATTCAAAATCCGAAGAAAAGGACGGTGTATTAGGGATTTAAATCTAAAAGGAAGCAAGAGAAATCTTACTGACAGTGATTGTTAGACAGCCTCTATATCCGATACAACTGGCTGCGGTGTATCTCGTGATCGTGTAGGAAGCAATGTGAAATTTGCTCACGAATTTGGAATAATTTGAAATATCTCTATTCTAACATTGGTGTGCATGCAATACATACTGTTTCTACACTTCACATTTTTTTTTATTTTTCCCTGGTCGATTAAAAAAATACCTACAGTCACACAATATGTTTAAATATTCCTTGAACACCGAACAATATTTTTCCAAATGTTCATGACAATTGTATACATTGAAATATTTTTCAAAATATTTTAAATATATTCTGTGGCCCAATAACTGTTACAGCAAGTACCAAATCCTTTACAAGTTCATATAATTTGAGTTCATAAGAAGGAATTATCCCAATACCACTAAACTCATCAAGAATTTTATGAATAACATTTTTCAATTGATGGGACATCGAAAATGATTTTTAAGACCTTCAGGTATTAGATTTTTGATCCTGGTTAAAAAATGTACTAATTCGAGATAATTTTGCATAATAATTGATTATCTGGATATCTAAGACGACTTTTTTTCGTAGTTACAACATAAATAATTTTATATTATACCTTTTCTACGGGCCTATTGAATACCAGTTTCATAATATTTTAATCTAAATCACTCTACACCGCAGCTCTGCTGCGGTTGGCAGTGCAGTCTCAATGTTTGACTTAGACGTGTGCATACAAATAGAAATATTTATATAATTTAATGTTACGATTTAACAGATAATTAATAACAGACATATACATTTCAATAAAATAAAGCACTATTTAAACTAATTAGAACAATCAGATGATAAATTAACCATAATTTGTAGAAATTAAATTATGTTACAAACAATAATTAAATCACACTCAGAAATGTGTATCTTAGCAGTGTTCTTGTCAATTGGTTTTTGCCAGATTGGCCTGGCAGCAGGAACGCACACACTGCGTATTGGAAGTGCAGAATAGAGCGTCAGTAATACTGTGGGTGTATCAATCAACATCACGAACGCATCAGTCATAGGGCCATGAATTTAGGAATGACCCATGATGCGAGCAGGGTGAGGTAGCTGTATGACTGGAACGGCGTATGAAATCGGAGGGATAATGGAACTGAGACCAATCAGAATTATACATACCCCATACAAGACGATAGGGGATGCCCCATTTCAGGGAAGGTCATCCAGTGAAACCTGTGAGATAGAGATCTTCAAGGAGTATGAAGATGGGTTGAAGGATATCGATCAATGTTCCCATCTTATACTTCTTTATTGGTTCGATAGAGCGGATGATCGTGTTTTACAGACACGCACACCGTTTGATACGGATGTTCACGGGGTGTTTGCGACACGATCTCCGAACAGACCCAATCCGATTGGATTCCATGTCGCTGAACTGATTGGGCGGAAAGGGAATGTTTTAAGGATCAAGGGGGTCGACGCACTCGATAAAACACCCCTGATCGATATAATACCATACTCTACCGGGATCGATGCGATTAGCGACGCAAACATCGGATGGTTTAAAAATGCAACAGAAGGTGACCAGGTGGATGGAAATTCCTATAGAAAGAATATAGAAGAGTTGATAAAAAAAGGAGACCTGAAGGGGCTTCTTGAGAAAACCGGAGAATTGCACGGGCATTTTTGCAGCCATTCAGCGTACGGTGTTAAGGCAGGCTACATTGCCATGTGTGAACTTGGAATAACAAACACGGGAATGGAAGAGATTGTAGCGATCGTTGAAACTAATAATTGCTTCAGCGATGGTATTCAAATGGTGACCGGATGTACTTTCGGAAACAACTCCCTTATATACAGGGATTATGGAAAAACCGCAGTAACTGTGGCAAAGAGAGATGGTAAAGCAATAAGAATTGCGCTCAATCCGGATTATGAGGAATCCACCGCTGAAAATCATCCTGAAGCAAATGTACTTTTCGAAAAAATCGTTGTGAGGCGTGAAGTACCAACACCTGAAGAGAGTGCAAGGATGATGCAGTTGTTCAAAGAAGCATCACTTGAAGTACTCGATATTGCTGCTGATGAAGTTTTCACAATAGAGCGCAAAACGATAACCATTCCGGAATATGCTCCCATATTTGCATCCGTAAGATGCTCAATTTGTGGTGAAAATATCATGGAAACGCGTGTGAGGATAAGGGATAATAAACCGGTCTGCATTCCGTGCGTGGGTGATGAGCACTATGCTATGTGCGGAGACGGGATATACGTCGAGAGGTGATGAATATAATATTAAGTCAAAATAAAAGGGAACACTTCCTTCCGATGCCAGTGGTATTGATTTCCACGGTAGATAAGGAAGGAATTAGGAATATAGCGCCTTATGCAAATGCGATGCCGATATTAAGACCGCTGGACCTGATAGCTATTGCATCATGGCTCAGGCGGGACACGCTCGACAACATCCGGGATACAAAGGAGTTTGTGATCAACGTCCCGTCCGCGGATCTTGTGGACGAGGTGATGATCTGCTCGAGGAATTACCCGAATGACGTAGACGAATTTGCAGAGGCGAATTTGAGAGCGAAAGCATCACAGAAAGTGACCGCACCATCAATTGAGGGATGCATTGCATGGATGGAATGCACGCTCGATAGAGAGGTGACAGAGGAGGGAAAGTATTCGATCATCATCGGAAAGGTCGTGCATCTTGAGGTTGATGATAGATTTCTCGCAGAAAATGGGGATATGGATTTTGAGAGGGCACGTCCTCTATCGGTGATGCTCGGCGAGACTGGAATGTACTACACAGTGCCAGCAGGCACTGGAGACTACCACGAATGTGCTGAAATGTTTACAGTAGGTAAATGAGATGAAGACAATATTTTTACTTGGTTTGATGTTTGTGCTGCTCTGTTCCGGATTTACCGGAATTGCGGCTGCGGATGATTCGATTGACATAACCGGTGCGGTGCAGGACGCAATGACTGCGCTCGGGGTCACAAGCGAGACCTCTGGTCTGTGCGTGTTGACCGATGCCGGATACGTTAAAGTTGATGGAGAGACGACACAGGCGTGTATCGCAACACTCAGGAAGGAAACAGGATGTTCCATCGGAGATGGGAACTTGCTGACGATTCATAGATCGATAAATAGCCCGTTCTGGTTTGTGATCTTCGATAATGCGACAAAAGACTGCGTTTACACCATCTATGAGGATGGAGCATTCGACGCAACAAAGGTCAACATCGACGGAGAGAACGCCACAACCAGCGATGGCTGGAATGCGATGAAGGATGCACTTGGATCAGACGCGTTCACAATTGTTACGATTGCGAATGCATGTGGATACGGCGCACCGTATGACTTCTTGAAGTGTGTCGAATTCCACAACCACCTCTGCCCAGGAGTGACGTCAGGTTATATGCTTGCAGATTACCTGCTGGAAGAGTACCCGCTGGGTGCTGGCGAGAAGTATGTGGTGATCTCATGCCCGATCTGGTGCAAGGACGATGCGTTGCAGGTTATGCTGGATACAACCGTCGGGAAGCGGAGCATCTTTGCAAAGAACATGCCGGCACACGACGAGGACGCAATCGAGAACGCTGCCGGGATATACATCGTCTGGAACACAACGCTTGGTAGCGGAACCGGTCATGTCCTCTCGTTTGACTTTGATCACGCGCGCAATGTTTCAGATGTGACCGAAAGCGATTTCAATACATACCCAATGGCAAGCAGGATCAAGATGGACTGGGGCATGATGCCGTACCTGAATCAGCCGGAAACGTTCGTATCGACGCTGCACACGTTTAATGTTACCTCTGATCTGCTCAAGAGGCTTGAGCTGGCAGGAGTCGATCCTTATGTTGAGATCGGGCTTGCAGACGATCCCTGCGCAATTGATATCTCGGGTGCGCTGCAGGATGCAATGGCTATGCTCGGAGTAACGAGAGATAGCCCGGGTCTGTGCGTGTTGACCGATGCAGGATATGCAATGGTAGATGGTAACACGACCGAGTGCTGTATCGGAACGATCGAACGGGATACAGGATGCTCAATCAGCGATGGAAACCTCTTACCGGTCCACCGATCGATAGATACTCCGCTCTGGTTCGCAATCTTTGATAACGAGACAAAGGACTGCGTTTACGCAGTTTACAGGAACGGAGCATTCGACGCAACTACGATCAACATCGACCCGGAGAACGCCACAACCAGCGATGGCTGGAATGCGATGAAAGCAGCAATCGGTTCAGATGCATTTTCAATCATTACGATCGCAAACGCGTGGGGTTACGGTGCACCCAATGACTTTTTGAAGTGTACGGACCTGCACAACCACCTATGCCCTGGACTATCGTCAGGCTACCTGATTGCAGGATACATCCGTGAGAATTACCCGCTGGGCGCTGGCGAGAGCTACACGTGGATCGGATGCCCGAACTGGTGCAAGGAGGATGCTATCCAGGTCATTCTGGATTTAACCCCGGGAAAGAAGAGCCTGATTGCCAAACAACGTTCCGGTGAACTTTTCGTAAAAGAAAAACCTCTTGCAGGAATTCTCATAATCTGGAACAGCACCGCAAAATCGGGAAGAGGTGTTGCTTTCCAGTATGATTGGGGAAAAACGTGCGACCTTTCTGATGTCGATCTCAGTGATTTCAAGCCACCAGGAGGCACAACAAATTCCCTATTCTGGACGACACGGATAAAAGCCAGTTTCGGACTGCTGCCATACCTTGATCAGCCGGATATGTTTGTATCACTGGCTTCGGACGAGTTCAATGTAACATCCGGACAGCTCGACCGGGTGAAGATGGCAGGGGTCGATCCATATATTGAACTCGGGCTTGAAGAACCAACCGTGGTGCGTGGAGACTTCAACGGCGATGGTAAGGTAACATCCGCTGACGCGTTGATACTGCTTCAGGCAGCGGTTGGGAAGATAACTCTGTAAAAACACCGAACATGAATAACAACAGGAGGCAATTAATATGAAGAAAATTGTATTGATATTGGCTGTGCTGCTGTGCAGCATGGCATTCTCTGCGAGTGCGCTTGCAGAGAACGATGAAGTCGCTGAAACGAGCAGCGGAAAGACCGTGAGGATGGCAGGAGGCACACCGGGTGGAGCTGACTGGGGGTATCCATCTCCATTTACGTTCTACCCGAGGGGTCCTGGTTATGCCAGGATGAGTCTCTTATTTGATACCCTTACATGGAAGGATGCGAACGGAGTCATACCCGCTCTTGCGGATGGCTGGACGGTCTCTGATGATGGTAAGACATGGACGTTCTATCTCGACGGGAACGCTAGATGGCATGACGGAGAATTGTTCACCGCAGATGATGTGAAGTTCACCTTCGACTATATGGCGGATTGCGAGGGTGCGTTCAAGTGGTTCGACGCGATCAGTTACATCGATAACGTGGAGGTTATTGACGATTATACAGTTGTCATCGATCTAAACGCGCCGATGGCATCGTTCCTGGTGGACATCGCAGGAAATGTGCCAATATTACCAGAGCACATATGGAAAGATGTGTCAGACCCACTCACATTCAAAAACGCTGACGCAGTCATAGGCACAGGTCCACTGAAACTTGTGGAATACGACTCGGCTACGGCATCCTACCAGTATGAGGCTAATTACGACTACTACGATGGAAAACTCCTCATAGATGAGTTTATATCGATGGAAGTTTCCAATACAGCAGCTGCACTGCAAACCGGTGAGGTGGATGAAGTATCCTTCTGGGGATCTGAGATCTCGGCGGTCCAGGAATTCAAGGGTGACCCGAACTTCGAGATAACCACCGGTCCGAGTTTCTGGGTGTTACAGGTGATCTTCAACTGTGACGAGGATGATACGAAAGGGTATCCGACGAACATACTGGAATTTAGACAGGCAATTGCACACGGGATCGATAGAGACATGATGGTTTCGAATGCCTTGAATGACGGCGGTATATCTGCGAATACTGGCATAATGCACCCTGACTCGATCTGGTACAATCCTGATTGCACAGTTTATGAGCATAACACAGATACGGCTAACGACATACTCGATTCGCTTGGTTTTATGGATACGGACGGCAATGGGATACGTAACTATCCAGCCGGTGCGCAGCGGAGTGGAGATATCACATTCGACCTCTATACGACCAGCAAATTTAGTAGGGAAGCGGAACTGATACAGGCGGATTTTGCTGACATCGGGATTGAGATTGTGGTGACATCGAGTAGCTGGGGTCCGATAGATACTCGCCTTAAGGAAGGTAACTTTGACGTGGTGATCAGCGGTCATGGAGGAATATCAAATCCTCAGATCATGCGTATCCCGTCCTGGCCTGCGAGCACGTATCATAGTGATGACTACGATTCCATCTTTGCAGCACAGGAGGTGGAGATGGATCTCGATACGCGAAAAGAACTTGTCAATCAGCTCCAGGAGATAGTTGCAGACGATCTTCCGGTCTATACACTCTACCACCCGTACATGTGGTGTGTTTACAATCCGGAAGTGCTTGATACATGGTTCTATACAAGAGACGGGATGTGTATAGGAATCCCACTCGAATTGAATAAACTCATAGTCCTTGCACGGTACGGAGATGCAAACGAGGATGGGAAGATCAATATGCAGGATGTGACCAAGATTGAGCGGATGATTCTGGAACTCGATGATGAGACAGATATGGCAGATGCGAACCAGAATTATAAGATCAATATGCAGGATGTGACCCACATAGAACTGATCATTCTCGGAAGGGCGCCGATTCGCACCGAATAAAGGCATAAGTTGCTGCTTAATGCAGCAACATATATTTTTTTATACCAATGCACCAAATAAGTAAACTCGCGTATTATTTTGTAATAGTACTTATAATATTATCTATAAATTTTTTCCTGCCAAGGGTGATGCCAGGCGACGCACTCTCATATCTGACAGATCCGGGCGCAGATATGCCAGTAAGGATGACAGAGGAGAAGGGAGAGATTTTGCTCGCATACTATGGGCTTGATAAACCGCTTTCAGAGCAATACATCAATTATATGGTCGGAATAATTCGAGGAGATCTCGGATTGTCGATATACTACAATGACCCGGTTCTGGAGGTGATACTCAGCAGAATGAAATGGACACTCCTCCTCGTTGGAACATCAACAGCAATCTATATAACATTGGGAATCCTCCTTGGCGCAACGTCCGCATGGGCGCGGGGCAGGAAGAAGGACATGGCACTTCTCATATCCATTCTCTCGATCAGTTCATTTCCGTCCTTCTTTATTGGGATACTCATGGTGATATTCTTCGTAGTAAAGCTGGGCATCTTCCCGCTAAGTGGTGCGCAGACCGCGTTTGCCACATATTCAAATCCGCTTGAGGAGATCTTCGATATCCTGCACCACTTGGTCCTTCCTGCCGCAACCCTCATCATCTCCCATATCGGCGGAACATACTTCCTGATGAGAAATTCGATGCTCGGCGTGCTTGGAGAGGATTACATCATGACCGCACGGGCAAAGGGCTTGAGCGAGCGGTATATCCTGCACAAACACGCGATCAAGAATGCACTGCTCCCAATCGTTACGATGACAGCGATGACCGCAGGATTCATGGTCACGGGAACGATATTTGTCGAGATGGTGTACGCATACCCCGGCATTGGAAACTTACTGTACAATGCAGTTTCATACAATGATTATCCACTCCTGCAAGGGATATTTCTCTTCATAACAATTACCATCGTCGGTGCTAACTTCATCGCGGATATGATCTACATACGACTGGATCCAAGGGTGAACCACGAATGATCGAAGTAAGAAAGATACTTGGATCGATCGGACTTGGGATATTGACGATCTTTGTGATTGTCGCAATTTTTGCGCCGCATATCGCGCCATACAACCCGCACCAGATATACAGACCGATGGAGCATCCGAGTTCTAGTCATCTCTTGGGGACAAACGATCTGGGAAACGATATTTTGAGTGAGATCGTCTATGGGACGAGAGTCTCTCTCTTCATCGCATTCATAGTCTCCGCGATATCGATGCTCGTGGGGACATCGCTGGGTCTTATTGCCGGATATTTTGACAAGGTTGGATTTCTGATCATGCGGGTTGTGGATGTGGTCTTGACAATCCCGAGACTTCCCCTGATCATCGTCATCGCATCATTCATGCGTCCAAGCACCTGGAATCTGATAGCTTTATTCCTGATATTCGGATGGCTGATGACAGCAAGAATCATCAGATCGGAGGTGCTGACGCTCAGGCGCAGGTATTATATCGATGCAACGAAGATGATTGGAGGCAGTGATTTTTACATCCTGTGGCGGCACATCCTTCCAAATGTGGTTCCGCTGGTTGTCGTCCAGTTCATCATGGAGGCGATCCATGTGATACTTGCAGAATCAGGACTCTGTTTTCTTGGACTCGGGGACCCGGTAGCGAGGAGCTGGGGTATGGTGTTCCATTATGCATTCGAATGTCCGACCATCTATGTATCGGATGTATGGATGTGGTGGATGCTTCCGCCCGGACTCTGTATCGTTTTTACGGTACTTGGACTCACGTTTGTCGGGTATGCTCTTGAGGAGACGTTTAATCCAAAACTGAAAAGCTCTTTTAGAAGGATGGAACTATGACTTTACTGAGAATCTCTGACCTGAGGACATACTTCCCGACCCCGGATGGAATCGTCAGGGCGGTGGACACTATCGATCTCTCAATACGTGAGAGGGAGACCCTCGGCTTGATCGGCGAAACAGGCTGTGGGAAGACGGTACTTGGTCTTACGCTCATGCGTCTTTTACAGTCGTCCACAAAGACCGAAGGAACGATCATCTATAAGGGAACGAATCTTCTCAAGATCAGTGAGGCAGAGATGAGAATGATCAGGGGAGAAGAGATCGCAATGATCCTTCAGAACCCGACGACCTCTCTAAATCCGGTCATGCGTGTGGGGGAGCAGATCGCAGAGGCGATCCAACTCCATCAGGGGCTGAGTAAGAGAGATTCAAAAGAGAAGGCGATCGAGATGCTCGATGCAGTCAGGATCCCGTCACCGTCCCAGCGTGCGAACGAATATCCGCATGAGTTCAGCGGGGGCATGAAGCAGCGCGTGATGATTGCAATGGGGCTTGCATGCAACCCCTCACTCATCATAGCAGACGAACCCACAAAAGGGCTCGATGTCACGATAAAGTCACAGATCGTAAAACTCCTGAAAGAGGTGACCAAAGAGAGGGCGATGCTCATCATAACCCATGACCTTGGCGTTGCAAGAGCGCTCTGTGATCGGATTGCGCTTATGTATGCAGGAGAGCTGGTGGAATATGCGACCACACGTAAGATCTTTGAAGCCCCGCTGCACCCGTACACCAGAGGTTTTTTAGGATCGCTTCCGAGGAATGGGCTTGTGCCGATACCGGGTATGAGCCCATCCTTAATCAATCTCCCTCTTGGATGCAGATTTCATCCGAGATGTGCAAATGCAAAGGCGATATGCCGGAAGAAGCATCCGGGTATGGTCGAGATCGAAGATGGACATTTTGTGAGGTGTTTTCATGCTTGAGGTTGACAGATTGACAAAATATTTTTCATCCGGGCTTATACAAAAACGATATCTCAGAGCGGTTGATGATGTATCTTTCAAAATCGAGAAGGGTAGGACGCTCGGACTTGTTGGGGAGAGCGGATGTGGGAAGACGACGATAGGCAGATTGATCCTGCGATTGATCAAACCAACTGATGGGAAAGTGTTATTCGATGGTATCGACCTATTTGCGTTAAAAAAGAGAGAACTCCGGAAGATCAGACCAAGAATACAGATGATCTTTCAGGATCCCGATTCCTCGCTCAATCCAAGGATGAAGATCGGAACGAGCATAGCAGAGCCTTTGAAATTGCATGGCATAATTCCAAAGGATAAAAGAGGGAAAAAGATTTCAGAACTGATCGAAACCGTGGGACTTAATCCGGAACATGTCAATCGGTATCCGTATCAACTGAGCGGCGGTCAGAACCAGCGTGTTGTGCTTGCAAGGATCCTTGCGATGAATCCTGACCTCATTATCGCTGATGAGCCTACATCCTCGCTGGATGTCTCGGTTCAGGCGCAGATCCTGAATCTGATGAAGGATCTACAGAAGGAGTTCGATCATACGTATCTTTTTATCTCCCATGATCTCGATGTTGTGCGGATCATGGCTGATCAAATAGCAGTGATGTATCTTGGGAGGATAGTCGAAATTGGGGAGACCATTGATATATTCAATGGTGCAAAGCATCCGTATACGCATGCGCTACTGTCTGCCGCCACGATGGAGCCGGCGGTGGGACAAAGAAAACAGGTAATTCTCAAAGGCGAGACTCCAGGTCCGACCGATATACCTGCAGGGTGCAGATTTCATAAGCGATGTCCGCGAAGGGAAGAGATATGTATGATCAAGGATCCGGAACTGGTTGAAGTTGGGGGAGGTCATTATGTGGCATGTCATTTTGTTTGATGTTACAGATCAAAATACTTATTAGCAAGAATGACACCAATAAACGATTTTTTCTTCTGTAGTTACAGCATGAATAATTTTATGTCAAATCATTTTCTTCGTCTTTGAATGACTCCATAATATTTTTAATAGTGCATATTACAAATAGAAATGGTTATATTATTTGGTGTTACGATATATCCTATAATTAATAATAAATATATATATTTCAATAAAAAACAGCACGATTCGAAGCTAATTTGAGCAACCGTATGATTAATTAACCACAATTTGGAAAATTAAATTATGTTGCAAAAAATAATAAAATCACACACAATAATATGTATCTCAGCAGTGCTCTTATCAATTGGTTTTAGCCAGATTGGCCTGGCAGCAGGAACGCCCACAGTACATATTGGAAGTGCAGAAGGCAGCGTCAGTGATACTGTGGATATATCGATCAACATCGTAAACGCATCAGTTATTGGTGCCATGGATACCGAATGACCTGTGATGCGAGCATCCTGGATATATCCAACGGATTGCTTGTTGATATCCAGGCAGAGGAGATACCCTCATCATGGCCCAATAATGGGATTACCGCATAACATTTTAATAATAATATATATGTTGATAAAATAAAACATAAATAGGTAATAAATTATGAAAATAAATACAATATTGGCTGGAATAGCCATGAGTTTGTTGCTGCTGACATTACCAGCCGCTGCATCCGATCACACGCTTGGCGTATTCGGCAATGCAAACGAAGACGACACGATAAACATGCAGGATGTGACCTACACCGAACTGATCATCCTAGAATACAAAGATGCTACAAAACTTGCAGATGCAAAGTATGATAACAGGATCAACATGCAGGATGTGACCCAGATCGAGCTCGTCATTCTTGGGAAAGAGAAGGAGCTTACGGTTCTGGATTCAACTGACAGGACAGTTACTGTGAAGATGCCGGTCGAGAGAGTGATCCCCCTTCACATGCGCCATGCAGGAACAGTCTGCGTGCTGGGTGCGGATGATGCGGTGGTTGGCGTTGATAGCACGGTGATCTCACGCGGAAGGCTTTTTCCGGAGCTTAGCACGCTTCCGTCCATTGGAACTGTGCGGGCACCTGATCTGGAGCAGATATTAATGCTTGACCCGGATCTGGTCATAACCTTTACAAACTTTCCTGACCCAACCACGCTTGAGGATAAGCTACCTGACACGGTACCTGTTGTCCGTATGGATCTTTCAAGGGTGGACAGTCTTCCGGGAGAGGTGGCGATGCTTGGCTACGTACTAGGCAGCGGAGAGGTAGCAGAGGATTATCTTGCGTGGTATGAGGGTTACGTTAATATGGTGAAGGAAAGGGTCGCAGATATTGCGGACGAAGATAAGGTCACCGTCTTCATGGAACGGGAGAAGACGACAGGAGGGGACTCGCTTGTTCGATGGGCATACGCATCGGAGACCGGATACACCGACCTCTGCACTGTGGCAGGTGGCATAAACATAGCGGAAGAGCACATCGAATATCACGGTGATGTTGAGGTGGAATGGGTGATAGAGCAGAATCCTAAGGTCATCACCGGGTTATCTTACAATGGTGGATATGAGATAGATGATGACACAGCGATGAGAGAGTATTACGAGGAGATAAAGAACCTGCCTGGCTTTGAAAATATCATGGCGGCTCAGAAGGATAGAGTTCACATAATCTCAGGCGACTTCTCAATCGGAGCACAGCTACCTATCGGGATTGTAACTACTGCAAAATGGCTATATCCGGATCGATTCGATGATCTTGATCCGGATGAGATTCATGAAGAGTTTCTCACGGAGTTTATGCGAATAGAGTACAATCTTGACGAATGGGGTGTATTTGTGTACCCTGGGATGTGAGAGATGAGGTTAAAAGGGCGAGCCGGGTGGATACCGGGTCTATCTTTAATGTGAATTAGATAAGGAGGTATATCGAATGGATCTCAATAGAAGTAGATTAAGAATTGGTACATCGCTTCTTGCGATGTTACTGATGCTCTCGCTTGCTACGATACCAGCCACAGCATCTGACTACACGCTTGGCGTTTTCGGCAATGCAAACGAGGACGACACGATAAACATGCAGGATGGACGTATATTGAACTGATCATCCTAGAATACAGAGACGAGACAGAGCTTGCAGATGCCAAGTACGATGGCACGATAAACATGCAGGATATGACGCAGGTTGAGCTGATCATTCTCAAACGGGAGGCTGAGCTCACAGTCAAAGACGCAATCGATAGGATTGTGACGATCGATCAGCCAGCCGGGATGGCAGTCACGCTCTTTCCAGCCGCTACCGAGATGGTCAATGCCTTTAAGCTGGGCAACCTGTCCGGTGTGGATGATCGATCACATACAGATCATCGGTTTGATCATCTGACTGCCGTTGGCGATGGTTGCGATCCGGATTATAATGCGATCGGCAATCTGGATCCGGACATCATGATAACTGTAATGCAGGATGGCCATGTCAGTCTGTATACGCTAACCACCATGTTCGGTCCGGTTGTATGCATCCGCGTCGATTCGCCAGATGACCCAAAGGATGACATTGGGGAGGCTTTCGGTCTGGTTGGATATATATTTCATGAAGAAGGTAAGATCGAGGATCTGCTTGATGATTGTAGCAACGATGATGGGACTATAGAGTATTCGGTGACTACAATCGAAGATTATTCAGAGTCGTTGTTGGGTGATCTTCCTGGTGGACAAGTCGCCTACAACGCGCTGGAAAATACCCTCCATGATGATGCCGGCTGGACTGAGAAGTTTTATGAGGTAAACGACTCTGTAGATGAACCCGATTTCGGGATGAGCAACAGTGGGTACCAGGGTCTGGATGGGGCGGATTTTCATTATCATCTCGGTCATGGCATAGATATCAGTGGAACTGAGGTTTGTCTCCACGACTGGTGGCCATGGAACAACGCAGATGTGAGAGCGTCTGATGTTGCAGATAAATGGGACGAAGACAGTGAATGGGTTCTACTGCACAGTTGCCACATCCTTGAAGATCATGATGACTGGGAACATGCGCTGAAGCACTCGCATGCGGTGATGGGATTTGAATCAGGCTCATTTGTGAATTCAGATGCTACCTTGGTAAACAACTTCCTGGCAAACGCTGTTGGTAACGATGCTATGACGGTTTACCAGGCATATTACAAGGCAACAATAGATAGATTTGGCTCTGACGTAACCGCTGCTGTGATATTCGATACAGATGGGCAATTCTTCCATGACCATCTATGGGGCGAAGGTGTGGTGATGCCTGATGAGTATCTGGATGATGACTACTGGAAGTATTACAGTTGGAACTGCGATCTTTAAGGAGGTGTAGAAATGAACAAGAAACTTATTATCTTGCTTTTCGTGGGAGTAATAGCCGTTGCACTTTACTCCTACGGGATGACAAAGATGGATGATCCACAGCCACAGCCAGTGACATTTGGACTTGGTGGTTCGAATGGTGTTCTGATCAAGGCAGAACTCCCGGAAGCACCTGAGACGATGCCCTATCACAGGGTGGTCCACGAAGATTATATCAGCGAAATGTCTCCCGAATTTGGTAGAGGACCGCAAAAATTCCTTCCTTCTGAGGAGGAAGCAGTAAGAATCGCAGAGGAGTACATCAAGTCGCATGGAGGAATGCCCGATGATGCAGTCTTTGGGAATGTTAGCACCGGATACAGTATGCTGATCCATAGAAATGGTACAGTCGTCGAAAAAACACCTGAGAGCATACGAGTCGGTTATTACAGGGTCTTGGGCGGCGTACCCGTTACCGGACCAGGTGATACGATAGATCTGACAGTCGGGAATAATGGAACGATCATGTACTTCCTGAAGAGCTGGAGACACATCGAATACGCAGGTGAAAGAGAGATCGTAACCGCAAGCGAGGCTGTAGAGCGACTTTCGAGAGGCGAGACCGTCAATAAATGGTTGGGATCACTCGACAAGATAGAGATCGACAACGTCTCCCTCAGCTACTACTCCGAGGTTCCGGGCAAGAAACAGGATTTCTACGAGCCTGTGTGGGTCTTTCGTGGAAATGATAGCTGTGGATATAAGGTGATACTCCCTGTCTGGGCTGGAGTGGTCCCACCAAAGCCAACGCCTTCTGATGGTGCCAGTGTGAGACCGACTGACCGGGGTGATGCTTGTTGATACAGAGGCGGATGAAATACCTGCGAGATGGACAGATGCTGAGGTGACCGTGTGACATCTCAGCCACATAACAGACAGAATAAAACCATGGGGAGTAATAAATTATGAAAATAAATGCAATATTGGCTGGAATAATCATGTACTTGCTGCTGGTATTACCAGCCGCAGCATCTGACTACACGCTTGGCGTCTTTGGCAACGCGAACGAAGATGAAACGATAAACATGCAGGATGTGACGTATACCGAATTGATCATCCTCGAGTACCGGGATAAGACACAACTTGCAGACGCCAAGCATGACAACAGGATCAACATGCAGGATGTGACGCAGATCGAATTGATCATACTTGGGAGGGAGAAGGAGCTTACGCTGATTGACTCCGCTGATAGGACGGTTACTGTGAATAAACCGGTTGAGCGGATAGTTGTCCTCACATACCCTGACGCTGAGGCTATAAAGATAGTTAAAGCCGAAGAGAGGGTGGTCGGGGTTTCATTGGACATAAAGACAAGGGAGACGTTCTTTCCAGAATTGAGCAAGCTTCCATCCACGGGAGTAACGTCCAACCCTGATCTCGAGAGGATCATCGAGTTAAATCCGGATATAATTTTCACTGGTAAATTAAAATCGATGGGAACCAATCTTGAGAATAAACTCCCGGACACAATCGCAGTCACCTGCTGGGATATGGGGCGATTGGAGGTTATGACAAAAAATATACAGATGCTTGGATATATTCTCGGTAATACGGAGGACGCCCAGGAGTTCTGTACCTTCTATCAGGAATATATCGATGAAATGATCGGGGAACGAGTGAATGAAATCCCGGAGAGCGACAGAGAACGGGTGTATATCGAGTATTGCGATGATTGCATAGCTTTTGCCACGGGTTCATCGGGTCATGAGATATGTGTGGCGGCAGGTGGTGCAAATATCGCTGCTGATCTCCCATGTTTCTCTGAGAAACCGATTGCTGAGGTGGATCAGGAATGGTTGATAGAAGAGAACCCTGATGTGATCGTGAAGGCCGTGCGATGCAAGTCCAGCCTCTGCGGATATGAAAAAGACGATCCCGAGGCGATGATACAGGAGCGAGAACGGATCATGAGCCGCGCCGGATGGGAGGGCCTGACTGCAGTTTCGGATAACCGGTTTTATCTGATCGATATGGATCTTGTGGGCAGCACAGCCAACTTCGTTGGTGCCACCTACATGGCAAAGTGGCTCTACCCTGATCAATTCGAGGACCTGGATCCAAAGGCATTCCATCAGGAATACCTGACAAGGTTTCAGCGGCTGGACTACGATCTTGATGGAAATGGGGTGTTCGTGTGTCCGGAGGTGACGTAAATGACTACGGAGATGCACCGTGAGAGCTTTGATCTAAATCCGATCGGATATGTCGAATCAGGATATCACAGCTTCAGCGAGGTGCCACACCCCCATGGGAAAGGGGGCTGGAACGAGGATATCTCTACAATAGCGCTTTGTCCGGAACATGCCGGGGAAATAAGTGGTCTGGAAGGGTATTCTCACATAATCGTCCTTTACTGGATCCACAAATCCAGTGAGTGGAAAATACCGGAGCATAATCACCACCATGACCCTCATGATCCCCATCACAGTCACAAGCCCGCGCATGTGAAAGTCTTCGCCACGAGGATGCCGGTGAGACCCAACCCAATAGGGCTATCGGTTGTGGAACTCATGGATTTTTCACCGGATAGCGGAAGAGTCGCGGTGAAGGGGCTGGATGCCCTGAACGGCACCCCTATTCTGGATATCAAACCTTATATTCCGAATTTCGACAGCTACCCCAAAGCGAGCCTGCCTGAATGGGTCGGAAGGCACCTGAGAGAGCATCAGCATATGGAAGGCGACTCTTGATGAAATTGTTGAGGGATCACTAATGAATAAGAGCGTATCATACCGCAGTAGGGAATTCCGGATGGTATGAGAAGGTCGAACTTGCAGGTGGTTACAACATCTTCCGGGATCTTACGGTCAGCATCCATTCGTGAGCGAAGAAGACGTTTTTGATCGACATCCTGATACTATAATCAGAGCTGCAAAGACCGAGGGCGGCGAAGAAGAAAAAAATGGCAGCAATGATGGGGATTCACGATCTGAATCTGGCAGCACAGTTTTCAGATCGATTGATCTTACTTGAGAACGGAAAGATATACGAAGCTGGAACGCCTGCAGAAGTTATCACTGTTGAGAATATAAGAAGGATTTATGGGATGGATGTGGATATAATCAATACTTCAAGACATCTCCATATTATACCGGTAGTTTCTGTTAATAATGGTCCCGGGATTGCAGGCGAGCAGGTGAAATCATGATTATGGACGATCTGGACTGGAACAAGATGTGGATGGAGGCGACGGAGAATGCCTCGTGGAGAAAGCGACGAGAAGATATGACCGAATTTTGGAATAAAAGAGCCAGGCGGTATAGTGAGTCACTAAAGCACAATGATCGCTCTATGCGGATGATATCAAAATTTGATATTGATCCGGAATCTACTGTGCTTGATATCGGTGCAGGACCAGGTACGCTCACAATCCCGCTTGCAAAGATCGTTAAACACGTAACGGTCGTGGAGCCATCAAGCGGAATGCTTGCTTGTCTGAGAGCGAATGCGGCAGATGAGGGGCTTACGAACATAACCTGCATAAAGAGGACATGGGAGGATGCTACCCCGGGTGTGGATCTTGATAAATATGACGTTGTGATCGCATCATATTCGCTTGCGATGCTCGATATGAAAGCGGCACTATCGAATATGAACAGTGTTGCAAGACGGTCTGTTTACCTGTTCACCTTTGCAGGAGATCGTATGTGGGATTATAACGAACTCTGGCCTAGATTGTATGGTGAGGCATATCAAGCAGGACCAGATTACATCTACATCTACAACATCCTCCACGGGATGGGCATCTATGCGGATGTTGAGATCTCAGATACCGAGTACAAAGAGCGTTTCGCAAGCATGGATGAAGCGGTGGAGCAATGGATGGAGAACCTTGGTTCAACGACTCCGGAGGCAGAGGAAGTGATCAGATCGCACCTATCAGAGAATATGGTTGAAGAGGACGGGGCATTCTGGTCAAAACGCGAAATGAAGGGTGCTATGATACACTGGAGTACTGATGGAAATTGAAATAAGAACGATCAACGAAGCCGAAGGTCTACAGACTTTGGAAAGTTTGATGAAGCCGCAGAATTCCTTGACTTGCGCGAGAATATTCTTAGTTGGACCTCCAGTAAAAACCACATAACGTTTTTAAAACTGCAAATAACCCATTTGAACTCTTCGTGTCCTTAAAAATGACAGCGGTAACACAACGGATAACTCGTCACCAGTTATTTTCCTATTTGCAGTTCAAATAATTCGGCAAGCTTTTCTAACTGCGAAATGAATTGATCGATGACCAAGATGCTTTCATCCGCGTACCCTTCATCCTCTGCAAAGCCCATATCCTATACGGCAAAAATTCTATCATCCCCTCATCCACTGACATATTCTCGCTATGATTTAAAGTCACAACCAATCCCCTGTCCAGACCGAAATAACCCATAGCCTGGCGCAGCCCATCTACTTCTCTTGCCTTTGTCGAAGCATCTGAAACATCCAGGCATACATTGATCAAATCAACAGGCTCTGTACCATTCCAGATCAGGAAATCAACCTCCTTTTTATCCATCAGGCGGTATATCTCGCATCCTTTCCTTCTAAGGTCAAGAAATACTGCATTCTCCAGCAATTTCCCCCTGTCAGACGAGAATCGATGTGAAGACACTAAAAGCAGACCATTATCGACAGCATATACTTTTCTGGGACTGCGCTCATTTTTACCTGCAGAAAATGAATGAGTATTCAAAAAGAAAAGAAGGTAAGGTTCCTCAAGATACCTGGAAAACCTTTCAATAGAACCCAGTGATACACGCCCACCCAGTGCACGTCTGGTCCCGTTCAACGTGACCGGACCAGGTACGGATGCCATAAACGTTGTAGCAACCGCTTCTAATTTCTCAATCTCCCGCACTTCATATCTTCGGGCTACATCATGGTTGATGATATCACGGTATATTTGTAAGACCATTCTCTCTTTAAGGTCAGGTTCAGGTGTAAGCACTACTGCCGGAAAGGTCGATGCTGAGATATACTCTGATGCCAGGCTCTTGATCTTTTCAGCATCCGACAGTGGATCATCGGGATCGATCCCATGAAACCGGAGATATTCGGAAAGGTCAAGTGGGAAGACCTCCAGGTCCAAATGCCTTCCAGTCAGCAATGTGGCAAGTTCTCTTGAGAGAAGTTCTGCTGATGAGCCTGATACTATGATATGCATACCAGGATTTTTATCATGCTGTATCCTTACCCAGCGCTCCCACTGGGGAAGTCGCTGGACTTCATCAAGGATAAGATATCGCAGTCCATGTGCATCTACAAAAGCCCGGTGAGCAGTTATTAACTGGTCAAGAAGGCGGGAACCGTCCTGTATGGGCAGTCTTGGGTCCTCGAAGTTCACATACAGGATTTGCGATGGCTCTGCTGCTTCATTTTCTATGAGGTGATCTAAGAATTGAACCAGGATTGTAGTCTTGCCGCATCTTCGAACACCTGTAACAACCACGATCTGTACTGTTGATATAAGTCTTTTAAGGTTGTCTAAATAGTCCGGACGAATGATACCTGTGAAAGGTTTGGCTCTCCAGAAGTTGAATGGGTTGAGTATCTATATTAATTCTCGTTCGTCCATAGTGTTAATTCGTCGTGGATTGCTTATATAATTTCTGACATATCGTATAAAAAATGAGTTATTTATACGATATATCCACAACTCAGACATTTGACTTATTTTACGGGCGAATGTTCAAACAGAACCGGGCTGAAGTAGAACAGCAACTTTAAATGAATATATCCCTAATATCTATTGAGGAGTGAAAACTCAATGAATGACATTGATCTTGAACCAAGAACCAGCATACCTGCATCAAAACCCATCGACCTGGCCGATTCAATAGAATATTCTACAGATTCAGTGGTAAGCCGTACCCTTATCGAGAACAAGGCAGGCACTATCACCCTGTTCGCCTTTGATGCGGGCCAGGGGCTTAGCGAGCATTCGGCCCCTTTTGATGCCGTGGTACAGGTACTGGACGGAGAGGCCGAACTCACCATCGGCGGCGAGAAAGTGAATGCACCTTCCGGCCAGATGGTGGTAATGCCTGCTAATGTTCCGCATGCGGTGCAGGCCAGTCAGAGGTTCAAGATGCTGCTGACCATGTTACGCGCATGAGCTTGGGCACGCCCAGATCCATATCGTGCCACGTCCTGTCATTATAGTCAATAGCCAAATATTCTATACGAGACGGTCCCATTTTCCAGTTATTTTCAAGACGCTGCGCTTGGTTGCTAGATATGTGGACGGCGACCTCGGTTGTTGTTGGTTGCTGCCGGCGGATGATATGTCTATTGAAATATATAATTTATTAAATACAATACCGTAAAGAACGCACAGTTAAGGTTACAATGTCTTTGCGAACTTTGCAGTGAAACAGTGAACGTCAACCTTCAATCTGCGTTTATTTGCGTTCGTATATACCCCTTATTGCAAGAGCAACAATAAAATGTATCTTGTAGCCTACTATAGAAGTAGGCCGAGAGGGATAACAAACATTGCGTTTGGGATACGTTCCCGTTGATGAACCTGTTACCCTCTCATCCTTTTAATAACACGAATTAGTATGTTTTGGACATATAAATAGTATGTGTACCACGTATAATTAGCGAACTTGTGTAAAAGGATAGAATAAGGGGGATGTTTCCTTCTCGACCCTAAAACTTGAAATTAAGATTTAGAAGGTCAAATATGAAAAATAATATCCACATATACATCGGAATTGACGTATCGAAAGACAAACATGGTGTTTGTCTAAAAAACAACAACGGGGACGTAGTCAAACGCATACAGATCAGAAACACTAAAAGCGATCTTAAGAAGCTCTACACAACAGTAAACAAATTGAACTCAGGCAGTGGGGACAACACTGGCGTATTATTTGGCATGGAGTCAACAGGAATCTATTCCTTACCACTTAGTTCTGCGCTAAAACGTGATGGGTATCTTGTAAAATTGTACAATCCTATCCAAACAAGTGGTTATCGGAAAATGGAGATTCGTAAGACTAAAACAGATTCGATAGATTCAGCCATTATTGCTGATA
>Ga0255420_10024_pt1 | contig 33451 bp, 33 predicted proteins | sample ANMaggSeSYBR02I3_FD_182630 | JGI IMG/M metagenome (GOLD analysis project Ga0255420, IMG submission 182630) | Sediment cell enrichment communities from methane seep in Santa Monica Basin, California, United Staets - ANME aggregate JGI... | ecosystem: Environmental > Aquatic > Marine > Cold seeps >...
AGTAGCGGGAATGTAATTTTTACATAAGGTTCTCTCAATAAAGACCAGATTGCAGTTTGGAGTACGTTGATATCTTTCCTGTAGCAGTTCTTTGCGGCGCAGCATTTCATAAAAATTATATTTTAACAGCCATGCCCACCGACAGCAATCTCTAACAACCGAGGCTACCGCCCGCCCGCACACACTCCACTCCCAGCCCATGCTCAGCGCATATGCAGACAGGAAGCAGGCTGGAATTATTTTTATTTCATTATTAACCACAGGAATCCATTCGGCTGGCTGCCAACCTGCCGCCATAACGGGCTGCGGTGGCAGGAGAATGAATAATTGAGTTTTAATAGTTTGAAAATGTAATATAAACAATTATACCCCGCAGCTCTGCTGCGGTTGGGACAAACCGAGTAATATCTTTTAACCAGAGTACATATTAATATACATGACTGAGTTAAAACATGCATGTCACTGTGTTTATCAAATTCGATACCATATGGTTTTTTGCATAAAATATAGGAAAAAATTATTATTCGAGAAAGATAGAGTTGAATTTTTCAAAGAAATATGTTTTGAGATTGGAGAAAGATATTGGTTTGAGTTTGATGCAATAGGTACGGATGGAGATCATGTGCATATTTTTGTTGGTGCAGCACCAAGATATGCACCCTCAAGGATTATGCAAATTATTAAAAGTATTACGGCCAAGAACATTTTCAAGAAATACCCCGATATTAAAAAACAACTGTGGGGTGGACATTTTTGGAGTGATGGTGGATATATAGGTACGGTCGGAGATGGAGTTACAACTGATATCATAAAGAGGTATGTTGAGACGCAAGGTACTAAAGAAGAAAAGGAAGGTTGCAAACAAATGAAACTTTTAGATTTTAAATGAAAACAAAACTACAAAGCGACGGCACATCATGCCCCGCAGCTCTGCTGCGGTTGGGTGTGCCGGCGCAACGTTTGACATAGAAAAAACATTTATGACCGATCTGGCACTTCATTCCATAGGTATAATTTTATTCAGGCTTGAGAAATATGAGTTATTCACATCATTTATGGAAGATATGATCATAAATGGAATGGAAATACTCTCATCATCACCGGAAGACTTGATGAAATAGGACAAGACTGCTCAACAATATAATCTAGATTTCGATGATGCATATCAATATATGCTAGATGAAAAACATCAATTACAGCTTATAAGTTTTGATAAGGACTTTGATTGTACCAAAATTGGGCGAAAAGAACCTTCAGAAATAGTACAATAATTGAATGATCAAAAAACTCTGGAACTACCTCTCCTCACCAGTCACAATAAGCCTCCCACCACACATCCAGCACTTCGAACAACCCCTTAAAAGGCGAGTCGAAAGTGATGATCTGCCCTATATTCTCCTGCTGGATTACTGCTATAAAACATTACTATTATAATGTCATACTTTTATAATAAAATATGATATTATAATGACATATATTTAAATGAATAAATCCATTTATGGGTAAAATTAAGATGTAATGATCTATCATCATAGATCTAATTTCAGCAGCAAGATACACAAATGCGTTTATACTTTCCTATGCGTTGATTAATCAGAAGAATAAAGAAAAATCAGATGGGATAATCTTAAAAGTTTACAACGGTGCAGCAATCAGAATTCAAAACATTAAATACCACATCTCACGATGTATTGCTATGAACTATGATCTGATAGTAGCTGGCGCCGGTCCTGGCGGGTCGATGACCGCTTCAGTAGTGGCACAGGCCGGATACCGTGTACTGGTGGTGGAAAAAAATACATCATCCAGGTCACCCTGTGCAGGATACATCAACAATACCATCAACTTTGAACTGCCTGATAACTGTATCATCCAGTCAAAAATAAGGAAAATGCGCACCTATTATCCGGATCTATCCTATCACGATTTCCAGCTGAACGGTTTTGTGGTTGACAGGCCGTCCTTCGACATGGCACTGGCACTGAAATCAAAAGAACTGGGTGCACACATTAAATGGGGCTCTCCCCTGATCGACCTGATACCCGGGGGTGTCAGATATTACGGCGGTGAGGCTTGCGGGAAAATTATCGTTGGTGCAGATGGTGTTTTTTCAAAGATTGCATCACTTATGGGAGTGGATAAGCAGCGAGTTGCATTTTGCGCCCAGTATCACCTCAGGGGAATTGAGGTGTTACCAGATACCTGCGAGATATTATTTGATGCAGATTATGCGCCAGGCGGATATGTATGGATCTATCCAACAGGTGAAAACTCGGCAAAAGTGGGTCTGGGGGTAACAGAGGCGGGCACAAGGTCTCCGCGTGAATATCTGGATGCATTTATCAGTGAGTCCATTATTGCCAAGCGTCTTGATGGGGAAAAGACCGAATACATAACAGGCGGTTTGCCAGTAAGTGGACTTCGTAAAAAGTTATGCTACGGGAACATCCTGCTTGTGGGCGACAGTGCAGGTATGGCAGACCCGGTCACAGGTGCGGGCATCAATAATGCACTGCTGGCAGGCGGGATAGCAGGCAAAACAATAATCAACGCACTTGAAAATAACGATATGACGTTGCTCGGGCAGTATGAGATAAAGATCAACAGGTTGCTTGCAAGACCGCTAACAAGATCACTTGATAAAAGAAAAAATCTGGACAAATACTGTACTTCAAACGAGCTGCTACAGGAACATCTGCCAGAGGTCTGGGTAACTTTCAGGAAGTACTGGGTATAGTACGGAGAAATAATTTCCCGGCCCGGAAACAAGGCTTTGCAACACTTCCCTGTTACCGTGGCATCTGTTTACACAGCATATAACACACTTTATACACAGTGTATACGCAGGCCGGGTATTGGCGCAATACTTTTTAGCAGTTGAATGTCTGTATTGCATCGTTTGAGTTTGGTTGTCGAAGATTTGCCATATAAATACTTCCTTGTTTTTTACATAATTTAATCCGTCTTATTTCACGAAACTGTGAACCCCTATCTACACAGTAACAGGAAGGGGGAATGTGGTTTCATTACCTGCAATTATTTCACCTTAACTTCCAAACTCTGTGAAATTTTTCATATATGAGGGAATAATACATTACTCTATAATTCCATTGAGACCTTCAACTTAACGCTCCTTTTGACTCTTTCTTCCAATTTCTGAATCCAGAAAATGCTGCAATCCACCGTTGTGTTTTAATCTAAAAAACGATTATTTTTAGTATAATCAGCCATTGAGAAACTTCGCTCCGCCATTGGCAGTTACTTAACTACCTATCCGATAATAGGGGTGCACTTCACAGTCCAATCTTAATTTGAAATTATCGACTTAAGATACCTACAGGCTACAATGAGATCCATCTTTGTTCCTTCATTAAATTCAAGACATAGAAGTTGAGGGGATAAAGCCTTTATAATTCCTCTGAAATCTATGGTTCCCTGTCCTGGAGGTGTGGAATTAGTATCGCGTAAGTGGAGCTCAATAACATCGAAATCATCGAATATTTCAACGACTTCAAGATCAGATTCTTGTATGTGCCATGTATCAGCTACGAGTCCCACATTATCCCTATTGATTTCATCTACCAATTCAGCTACAGCAGGTAATGAAGGTAAGAACCCTGTCTTCTTAGGCGAAAGGGCTTCAATCAAGATGACCAAATTTGTCTCCTTCGATATGCTACGAAAGTTCTGCACACAAAGTTGTCTGGAATTGTCGGCTAAGTCAAAGCCATAAGTTGGTACTGTTAGCACATGATCTGCTCCAATATCCTCTGCTATTTTAATAGTATCCAAAATATGTTCGTAAGCAGCTTCCTGCATTTTTTTCTCTGGGCTTAACCAGTGAAGTTTATGAAGCATGTATGCTTGAACTGTTTTCACCTTAACGGAATAAGAATTTAAAGGTGATATGTCTCTTGGACCGGTATTTGCCAGTTCCAACCATAGTCCTAACTCTTCCAAGAGATCGAGTTTATCTTCCAATGCACCAAAAAGGCATTGTTCCACACAACCTAATGTGCATGTCATAAGATCTCCGTATCTTCATTAGTATATGGAGGTGTACTGCAACACAGAAACACAAGTTCATTGTCACCAATATTTTCGATGTAATGCTCTATGCCATGTGGAATAATTATTGCATCATTTTCTCCGACAATGAATTCTTTTTTGCTAAGATGCATTCTCCCTTTCCCACTTAAAATATAATATATTTCTTCAGTTAGTCTGTGAATGTGATTAGATGTAGCATTCCCTTGTTCTATCCTCGCCTCAGCTAAGCTTTGGTTTACGGATGGTGTATTGCTTGGATGAACAATCTCCCTTATAGTAGATCCATCAAGAGCTATAAAAGGATTTAAATCTTTTAAGTTTCGTACTATCATATTGCAAAATGTTGATATTTCTACATTAAACTCTTTTCGGCTCGTTGGAGAGAGACCTTCAGTTAACATTCTTTTTGATACAAGATATACTCACCCAGACATCTAAGCTTGATCAAGATACACTCCACATTCATTAAACCCATCCGGCCAGCCGTCTTTTAATTTCAGATTTTTCAGCTTCGGTAAACGGTAATGCTTGATAGTGGTTCATACTTGTAAAAGAATCATACCCTTGTCTTAGACAAATAAAATTCATAGGTAATCCAGCTATAAACATCCAGGATTCTATTGATTTTCGTGTGGTTTTCGGCACGATCCCTTCCTTCCAAAGGTTTACTTTTAGCATAAAACTAAACAGTAGATGGCAGCATTTGCTGGATCCGAAAATTGGAATAAAGTTTCAAAAGGAGTTTTAAGTGAAGATAGTTAAATTTAAATATTATTAAATCTACAGTAACCAGCCGTATACCTTATAAAATGGAGGCATTAAATATATGGTACAAATAGTGCAAAATAATTTTATTAAAAAATATTCGAGTGTAGTATTACTATTACTAACACTTGGAACTGTACTCATGACGCTTGTCGCGCCCGTATCTGCGGCAACTGTTGATGAAAATACTGACTCGATCATCAGCCTGCAGACAGCCCTGACATTTGTCTGGCTGTTGCTGTGTGGTGGGCTTGTGTTCCTGATGCATGCCGGTTTCTCGCTTGTTGAAGCCGGGCTCACCAGGACAAAGAACACCGCAAATATCCTTATGAAGAACCTGATGACGATCTGTCTCGGTGTTCTGATCTACTGGCTGGTCGGCTGGGCGGTTATGTACGGAGATGATGTCGCAGGTCTTTTCGGATTCAGTCAGTTCTTTCTGGGCGGTGCTGATAACTCTCTCTGGAACTCATGGTTCTTCCAGATGGTCTTTGCAGCGACCGGTGCGACTATCGTATCGGGTGCCATGGCAGAGCGAACTAAGTTCAAGGCGTATCTGGTCTTCACCGTGCTGCTCGTTGCGATCATCTATCCGGTCTACGGACACTGGGTATGGTCAGGAGCGGATCTCGCGCTTCTGACCGGGGATGGCAGTATATTCGTACAACTGGCTGGTGCAAGTTTCCATGACTTTGCAGGCTCAGGGGTCGTACACTCGATCGGCGGCTATGCAGCCCTTGCCGGTGTGATCATACTGGGTCCCAGGCTCGGCAAGTTCAAAAATAAAAAGCCAATTGCCATACCAGGTCACAATATCACACTCGCATTCCTTGGAACGCTGCTTCTGTGGTTAGGCTGGCTCGGTTTTAACTGCGGCTCGACCCTTGACGGCAGTGACGCTTACATGAACCTTGTAGTTGTAAATACATTCCTTGCTGCTGCTGCTGCTGCTGTGATCGCAATGCTTATCACATGGGCTAAGACCGGAAAGCCAGACCCATCGCTCACTGCGAACGGTGTGCTTGCAGGACTAGTCGCGATCACTGCACCCTGCGGTTCGGTTGAGAACTGGGCAGCGATCGTGATAGGAATTATAGCGGGCGCAATCGTCTATGCCGGTGTGATGTTCAACGAAGCTGTCCTCAAGGTCGATGACCCGGTCGGTGCGATCACTGTACACGGTTACTGCGGTACATGGGGTCTTTTGTCAGTCGGGATATTCTCAGTCGGTATGGGCAACGGAATACTTGCAGATGCAGTATATGCAGCAGGTGCACCCGGACTGTTATACGGTGGTGTAAACCAGTTCGCAATCCAGGTCATAGGAGCGCTCGCAAGCATTATCTGGGCATTTGTGGCCGCTTTTATCGTGTTCAAGATCATCGATGTGATCATAGGACTACGTGTGTCTGAGAGTGAGGAGATCGAAGGACTGGACATCACAGAACACGGGATACGGGCGTACCCCGAATACATAACCGAGTGAGGTGAGCTTTAATGAGTGAAATGAGAAAGATAGAGGCAATTATACGACCAATGAAACTGGAAGATGTAAAGACAGCGCTGGGTGATGCTGGATTTGTGAGTATTACTGTGAGTGAGGTAAAAGGACGCGGGCAGCAGAAAGGACTTGTCCAGCAGTGGCGCGGACGGGAATACTGCGTTGACCTGCTTCCAAAGACCAGGATCGAGATCGTGTTGTTAGAGCAGGATGTGGATCGTGTGATCAAGATTATCCGGGATGCGGCTGCTACTGGAAATATTGGTGATGGTAAGATCTTCGTGATCCCTATTGAAACAGCCATACGTATCAGAACCTCCGAGATTGGCGAGGACGCACTTTAGCGTTCTTGTCTTTTTACATTTGGTACGCTTCTCGACATTTCGCTGACGTACTCTATTCGTGCATTAAAAGGATGAGAGGGTAACAGGTTCTATTCCGGGAACGTATCCCAAACACAGTGGTTGTTATCCCTCTAGTGTCGAGTCAACCATACAATATCGCTAGATATATTATCTGATACTGTTCCATTTCCCAGTTATTTTTAAGACGCAGATTTACACAGATTAACGCCGATTTAAGGTTGCATCTGCGTAAATCAGCGTAAATCTGCGTATATTGAGATTATCGAAATAATTTGATTTTAAAATTGTGCCACATGACCTATGCCCTTTACAATCTGACACTTGAAAGTTGACACAACACTAGGCCTACCTATATAGTAGGCTACAAGATACTTTTTTATTGATCTTGCAAGAATAGTGTATATACGAACACAGAGGGAAAATACTCTGTGCTCTCTGTGGCAAAAAAAACAGATTACACAGATAAAAAGCAAAAATCAATTTTGTCTATGGTTATTTATGCTGCAATGTTTGATGTTAATAAAGGTCTCCGTAGAACCTGAGATAGTTCCTGACAGCCACTGAGGTCTGCTCAGGATAGTGCACCTTCATGTACCTGACAAAAGCATCCCGGTCCCTGCATTCCTTTACAATCTCAAGCAAGCGGCTGATTACTTCAAGGGTTTGCCCTGATGGTCTTTTTGGCATCTCAAAGGACACGCACAGGTCATAGGGGCTGAAATGATCCCGCCTGATATGGGGTGATACCGAACCCATTAGCACACCGGCCTCGATCTCGATATATGCAGGTATACCATGGCGTTCGAACCTGCCGTCCCCTGTTAGTACTGAAAAGTTAACCTTCGAATAGGAATGAAGTTCAAGATAGATACATGGACGGTACTCCTTTATGGCCTCCAGTAAATGGGGAGCATATTGAGTGTAATAGTTCCTGTCCAGTGTGCTGAGGTACTCATTTCCAGACACTTTGGACATAATAAGCAATGTCCCGGTCAGGGGTTGGGTCAACTCTTCCAGCAATGGAGTAGTGGTTTCCCATTCATCACCATGCAGTCCCCCTGCGAACAGGCGCACAGGACTGCCGCTACTTAGGCGTTTAATCATATTACTTACTTTTCTTTTCGTCATCCTTAAGGCTTTTTTGCCATTCCAGATAGTTGCAGTATGGACATCCCAGGTCCCAGGGCCGCTTTCCCTTGGTAATTATCTTGATATGGTTCATTTTATGCTGCTCACACAGTTTATCAGTAACCACGATCTGGCCGCTTTTGGGTAGCGGTAGTGAAAAATCACAATCCGGGTACCCGGTACACCCGATGAACCGCCCGCCTCTTTTCGACCGCCTGATGATTAGTTTACTGGCACATTTCTCGCATGTGCCAATGATCTTGTCTTCCCTCATACTGGAACGCAGGCTCTCAGTGATCTTCTCCTGATTATTTATCAGTTCATCAAAGACAGCATCAAGCATCTTCCTGGATTCATCTTCCACATCTTTTTCTTTCCTGGAGCCCTCGGCTATCAGGTCCATATCATTTTCAAGAGTGGAAGTCATGTCAGGTTTGGTAATAGTATCAGCATATTTTTCCAGTGACTCTATAACCCCTATGGCAATCTTGGTTGGCTGCAGGGGGTTGCCATGGACGTATGCCCTGGCATAGAGCTTTGATATGATCTCATGCCTGGTGGACTTGGTGCCAAGTCCCAGGTCTTCCATGACCTTTATAAGCCTACCCTGTCCGTATCTCGAAGGTGGTTTTGTCTCTTTTTCCACGAACTCTTTTTCCTTGACCACGAGTATCTGCTCCACCTGCAGATCAGGCAGTATCATATCCTCTGGTTTATTGTACGGGTAATACCAGCGCCATCCCTCTTCCAGCAGGCTGGCACCCCTGGCTTTGAACTCTTCACCAGAGATATCGAACCCTGCCTGGATAACAGCCCATTTTGCAGGCCCGGCAAATGTGGCAAAAAAACGGCGTACCACCAGTTCATATATCCTCCTTTCATCATCCTTTAACTTGGATGGTTCCACATAGGACGCAGGTATTATGGGGGGATGGTCTGTGGTCTCTTTCTTCCCCCTTGTGGGTTGTAATTCTGGTAATTTCAGCAGGTGTTCAGCATATCGCTTGAACGGGCCCTTGCCAATAACCTGTATCAGCTCCCGCAGGTCAATACTCGCAGGATATACTGTATTATCTGTCCTGGGGTAGGATATGAAACCCTCCATATACAGGTTCTCTGCTATCCTCATGGCATTAGATGCGGTAAAACCGATACTGCTGGCCGCCCTGATAAATTCTGTTGTATTAAATGGTGTGGGGGGACTGTCTATTTTCTCATCCTTTTTCAGTTTTATGACAATAGCCATATCACCCAGTTTATCGAAAATCTTTCGTCCCTCATCTTTATCCCATATCCGTCCGGCCTTGTGCTTTGCCTGGAACTCTATATCGTCCACCAGGGTGGCAAATATCTCACAGTACGGTTTTGGCACATGGGCCATCCGTTCCTTTTCCCTGTCAACCAGCAGTGCCAGGGTCGGGGTCTGGACACGTCCGACGCTCAGGAACAGGTTGCCCAGCCTGCCTGCTGTTGTGGAAACATACCTGGTCAGTGCCGCACCCCAGATGAGGTCAATGACCTGCCTGCTCTCACCAGCAGCCGCCAGGTTGAAATCTACGACAACAGGGTTTGAAAAAGCCGTTTCGATCTCTGTTTTTGTGATTGTACTGTACTGGATACGGTCAACAGTAACACCTTTATTGACCTTCTCAATTATGCGCAGTGCCTCAACGCCTATCAGTTCCCCTTCCCTGTCGTAGTCAGTGGCAATGGAAACATGGTCTGCTTCCTTGCCCAGTTTACGCAGGGCCGATACGATCTTCTTCTGGGTAGCCGTTGTGATTATCTCGGCATTTACAAGTTCCCTGCTATCAACCTTTTGCCAGTTATTGTATTCTTTTGGAAAATCCACTGAAACAATATGACCGCTAAGCCCCATTACCACAGTGCTGTCCCACTGGTATGTGTCAACTCCGCTTACCCTTACCTGTTTGGGTTTTTTTGGGGCCAGGATTGAAGCTATTCTCTTTGCCGTATTGTGTTTTTCTGTGACCATCAGATGCATATTAACGTCCCATATTCTAACTTAAAATAAAATTATTGATTGAAATATACTAATTCAATATATAAGTTTGGTCTATTTTGTAGCAAAAAATCCGGATGACCAAAAAAGTGCTTTATACAATGTCATATATGTCACATAATAGTATTTTATGATCAATGGAGGATTTTAAAAACATGAGGACCATTACTTCCAGACAAATGGATGCACTGGATACTAACTGTGAGCAACTGGGCCTGATCCCTCTTCAATTGATGGAGAATGCAGGTTCTGCAGTTTCGGCGGAAGTTATAAACCTTCCTACCAGGGAGCGTGTACTGGTAGTGGCTGGACGCGGTAACAATGGCGGGGACGGATTTGTTGCTGCCAGGCACCTGATAGGATATGAGGTTACGGTATTGCTCCTGGGAAAGTCAGATGGGATCAAGACCCCAGAAGCTGCCCGGAACTTTTCCATCCTTAAAAGGACAGGTATACCTGTAATTGAAGTAACAGATGTATCCGGACTTAAACCTAAATATTTCTCAGAATGTGACGTGATCGTGGATGCCTTGTTTGGCACTGGTATCAAAGGTCACATCAGGGAGCCTGAAAACACTGCCATTGACCTGATAAACGATTCAAAAGCAAAAGTAGTATCTGTGGATATCCCCTCAGGTATGGACCCGGACGGCGGCAAGTTCGAAAAGGCGGTATATGCAGATGTGACCGCTACTTTCTATTTGCCAAAACCGGGTTTGATAAAGGTGGACAACCAGGAATTCGTGGGCGAGATCGCAGTGGCAGATATCGGCATCCCACCGGAAGCAGAAACTGTAGTGGGTGTAGGTGATGTGAAACTGGTGAGCGGGCGTGGTCATGATAGTCATAAAGGCGATGGCGGTCGTGTGCTGGTGATCGGCGGCGGGGCATACAGCGGTGCACCCGCCCTGGCGGCAATGGCTGCACTTAGAACAGGGGCTGATATTGTAACTGTGGCGGCGCCCAAGAGCGTTTCAAAGATCATTGCATCTTTTTCACCTAACCTGATAGTCAGGAAACTCTCTGAAAAACGACTGCACCAAAAGGATATTCCGGTACTGGAAGAACTGATAAAGGATCACGATGTGGTTGTGATAGGCATGGGGCTGGGCAGGTATGATAAGACGGCTGCGGCTGTGCGTGATATCCTGCCGCTATGTGATAAGGTCGTGGTTGATGCCGATGCACTGGCTGCCCTTGAAAAGCCACTGGAACAGTATGGCTGTAATATGATAATAACACCTCACGCAGGTGAATTCAAGAATTTAAGTGGTGAAGATATTCCTGTTGACCGTGAGGCGCGAATCGGTCTTGTTAATCGGTTCTCTCGGGAGAACGGTGTCATTACCCTGATGAAAAGCCCTGAAGATATTATCTCAGACGGCCAGGCCAACAGGGTCAACCTTACAGGCAATCCGGGCATGACAGTTGGCGGTACCGGGGATGTGCTGGCAGGTATCACAGGGGCACTGTTCGCCGGATACACAGGGATCGAAGCTGCGGCAGCGGCAGCATACATCTGCGGGCGATCAGGCGATATAGTATATGGTGAACTGGGGCTCGGGCTTACGGCAACCGATGTGATAGACAAGATCCCGGCTGCTATGAAGATTTGAACAGGAGGTTAGATAATGAGTGAGTTGTTAGTTGAACTGGAACGCAACCGGGTGAGGCTGGTGGTGCGACATGGCGAGGATGAAATTGTATTGAAACTGAAACTAGAAGAAGCTGAGGCACTTTCTGCTGACCTGGTAAATGCTCTTGAGGATTACCAGCAGCGAAAGCACATCAGGATTGATTGAAAAGATTGATTATAGTTAAAAACCAAACAATATTAGCTAATAAAATGTAAATTCCAACAAATGATAAGCAATAAACCACGGAGAGCACAGAGGACACAGAGAGTGAAATCAGTTACAAGCTCTGTGTCCTCTGTGGTTAAGTTATAATTGTCTGGAGATAAAAGTGTTTAGACATTAGTATCGATGATTTCTGTGGAAGTTATCTATCAAATATTAGTTTCTTGACTATAATCTTGCATTTGACCATACTTTTTGAAGTGGATACATAGAAAGGATAGATTGAACATGGACGGGACTTTTACACACATACACGAAGGCCGGGCCAGGATGGTGGATATAAGCGATAAGGGCGAGTCCACCAGGCGTGCCGTGGCTTCGGGATATATCCGGCTTAAACCTGCAACTATCGAGGCGATCAGGAGCCGTACTGTTGAAAAGGGCAGCGTGCTGGCCACTGCAAGGATTGCAGCGGTGCAGGCTGTGAAGCGCACCTGGGATACCATACCCATGTGCCACCAGATACCTATCACCCATGTGGACGTGGACTTTGATGTGGGTGATGACAGGGTGAGTGTTGTTGTTGAGGTGCGCTCGGTGGGCAAGACCGGAGTTGAGATGGAGGCACTGCATGGGGTTTCGGTGGGGCTTTTGACGGTATGGGATATGGTTAAGTCTGCTGAGAAGGATGAGACTGGGAATTATCCAGAGACTGAAATTTCCGGGATAATGGTTGACGAGAAGGTTAAGGGAGAGGTTTGAATAATAATAGTACACACCCATAACATCACATTAGGGTTAACTTTTTATTTATGTAAATCGTGTACATAATTACATGGAATATATAGTAAATCTTTCCACGAATTACATTATCAAAATCCTATTCGAAAAAGAACTGTATTATTTCACAGTCCGCGACCTGGCAGCCATACTGAACATCCCTGTCAGAAAAGCCTATACCTATATCCCCGGGTTTGAAGAGAAGGGATTTATCAGGTCCATCGAAAAGGGCAAGTACCTCCTGCTGGGCTTTGAGCCCGAGCGTGTGCTTTCCAATCCATTTTTCATTGCATCCCATATCGTTTATCCTTCATATGTCAGTTACTGGAGTGCCCTGAACTTCTACGGCTTTACAGAGCAGGTTCCAGCCATGGTCTTCCTTGCTTCCACAAGGAAAAAGGCAAAAGTAAAGTTCAATGGCTTCAGGTTCAAATATGTGCTGGTGAACCCAAAGAAGTTTTTCGGTTACAGGAAAGAAAGGATAGGTGACCTTGATTTTCTTATTGCCGAAGAGGAGAAGGCCATCATCGACAGTCTTGACCTTCCTGATAATGCAGGGGGAGTATCCGAGGTCGCCAAGGCGGTCTATAATGCAAAGGACAGTATCGAACTGGACAAACTTTTCAGGTTCGCCATTGATATGAATAACAGAAGCATGTGTTCAAGATTAGGGTACCTGCTTGAAAGATTTGGTACTGATGCGGATGTCCTGTTGAATAACGCTTCCCGTGAATACGTCAAGCTCGACCCAGCCAGACCGAAGAGCAGGGTCTGGGATAAGAAGTGGAGGGTGAACGTAAATCTGGGAGATACGGAACTGCTGGGATGGAGGGAAACATAGGATGCTCACAAGAAAGCAGATTGAAAAACTTGCCAATAAGAACAGGGTGTCGCTATTCACCCAGGAGAGGGACTATATCCAGGCCGTATACCTCAGTCTCCTGTATTCGAGAAACTTTGATCTTATTTTCAAGGGCGGTACATGCCTGCGGATAGTGTACGGCTCGCCGAGGTATTCCGAAGACCTTGATTTCAACTCGTCCCTGAACGAAGACGAAGCTTACAGCGCCCTGGAAACTGCTGCAAAGGAACTTGAATACTTTGGTATCAAGACCGAACTCAAGAATAAGAGAATGTCAAGGTCGGGTTTTGGTTTTGCCATAAGTTATAGGGGATCGCTGTATGATGGCAGGAATATTACCAAGGGATTGGTCAGGGTAGATGTTAGTTTGAGGGGCGAGGAGGTCGCCGAAGACAGGGTTCCGGTGCATACGGAATACGATGATGTGAGGACGTTTATTATCAGTTCGATGGCCCTTGGTGACATCTTTGCCGAAAAGGTGCGGGCACTGCTGGTGAGGGGGATGCCGAGGGATCTGTACGACCTGTGGTTTTTGCTGGGGAAGGGGGTTGAGCCTGACCTTGAGTTGATCAACAGGAAGATAGGGCTGTATGGGAGGGTGTATTCGCATGAGGATATGGTTGAGAGGATCGCAGTTCTGGAGGGTAGCTGGAAAAAGGAGATGGGGGCGCTGCTGGGGGTGGATATTCCTTTTGGGACTGTTGCCGGGTATGTGGTTGAGAGGTTGGAGGGGGTGAGATAGAGATTATGGACCTTGAACGGCGCTTCGCTCTGTCGGGAGGCATCTAAAGGGTGCATTAGTTAACAATCGCTTAATGTAACTTTATACATGTTAAAAAGAGGAGGGCATATAATAAAAGATTTAATGAAAAAAGCAATATGCTTAAAAGACATGATAAATAAGAATTCAGTGTTTATTTAAAAAATGTTAGTCACTAAATGAATATTACTAAAATTATGTTTATCTACGACAAGCCAATTGAAACGGAAAAAGATGACTTCCTAAGTAGAAAAGGTTTTTCTCAACATCTAGGTAAGTCTCTTTTGAATTGGAAAGAAAAGGAAAGTCTTGTTATTGCAATTTATGGAGAATGGGGATCAGGTAAATCTTCTGTAATTAATCTTGCCAAAGAATTTATTGAAAAAACAGATGAAAATGATAAGCCTACAATCATCGAATTTAATCCTTGGCGTTTTTCAGAACAAAATAATCTGAGCGAACACTTTTTTAATGAAATTGCAAAAGAGCTTGAGATTAGACAAGAAAGCGATGCAGATAAAAAAATTGCTGAAAAACTAAAAATCTATGCAAGTTTACTTAGCTTAACACCAGATAAAAGTTTATTTGATAATCTTTTTTCTAAAACAATACTCGGATTTGGGTTACTTGGTATCTCTGGAAGCCAACTAATTCAATGGCTCAATGTCCCCTATGATTGGATTAAATACATACTTTTTATCAGCGGTTTTTCATTGATATTTATTGAAATATTCAAAGATTATTTTACAAAATCTTCAGATTTTTTTGAAAAGAAAGCAGATTACAATAAAAAATCTGTTTTGGAAGCAAAGAGGGAAATCAAAGATGAATTAATTAAAAGACAAAAAAAATTGATTGTTGTTATTGATGACATCGATCGCTTGAATCAATCTGAAATCAAGCAAATATTTAGGTTAATCCGAGTCAATGCCGATTTCCCACATACAATTTATCTTTTAGCATTTGACAGGAATATCATTGAGAAAAATCTTCAAGAACAGGTAGGGATTTCAGGTAAGGATTATTTAAATAAAATAGTACAAATAGACTTCGATATTCCTTTCGTAAAGCAAACCAAGATATCTGCATTTTTATTTAATGAATTAAATCGAGTTCTAGAGGTATTACCTGTATCTGCACAAAAATTCTTTGTTCAAGATGATTCATATTGGTATAATGTTTACAATTCTGGATTTAAGGATTTTTTCAAAAACATAAGAGATGCCAAAAGGTTTGCAAGCAGTTTGGAATTTAACATCTTGCAAATGTATCAAGGCAAAGTAATGGAGGTAAACCCTATAGATTTTATTGCAATAGAGGCAATAAGAGTATTTGTTCCTGATTTTTACGTCTTTATGAAGAGTCGAAACTCTCTTTTTACATCAACAGAGAGAGAAACAGTACCAAAAGACAATAATCCAAGAAAAGCCGAAATCGAAGAAGCTCTAAATAAATTACCAGAGGATACGAAAGAATCTATTCAAAATCTAATAACAACATTATTTCCTCAAGTTGCGGGTCTTCTTCAATATGGATATTCCACACATGGATATGAATGGCAGTCTTCTTGGAGTAGAAATTTAAGAGTGTGTGCCACGACTAATTTTGACAGTTACTTTACATTGATTCCGGGCGGTGATGATGAGGAATTAAGCCAATATGAAATTGAAAATATTTTAAGCAAAACAAATTCTGCGGATGAGTTTGAAAAGATTCTACGAGAATATATAGGGAAAAATAAAATCAGGAAAGTGTTGCAAAGAATACAGGATTACACAGGGGATCAAAGCTCTATTCCACTATCAAATGCAAAAAATGTTGTTCAGGCGTTATTTAATATTTCTGATGACCTGCCAGAGGAAAAAATTGGTATATTTGAATTAGGAACTGACATGGATATAATGAGAATCATCTATCAGATACTCAAACGGGAGAGTGATATAAATAACAATTTAGAGATTCTGAAAGAGACAATACCACTGTCAAAAGGTTTATATGGGCCAGTTCAAGAGGTATCTCTTGAATCTCCCAAAAAAGATAAGGACAAAGATTCCAAGGATATTGTAGTTCCTGAAGATAAAATTGAGGAATTGCAGAAATTATGTTTAGAAAAAATAAGTAGTTGGCAAGATAGGCTATTAGAGCAAAAAGAATTGATTTATATTATGTATAGATGGAAGGAATGGGATCAAGAGCAAAAATGGAAAGTGTTTATTGAAAATATTTTGGATGATGATCATAAGTTGCTTGCATTTGTAGACAAATTTGTTACTGAAATACGTAGTCAAACAATTGGAGATTACGGGGTCAGTATAATCAAAAAATTCAATTATAAGAGCTTGAAAAATTTTGCTGAGTTAGACTATATTAAAATAAGACTAGAAAAAGTAAAAACTGAGAACAATGATTTGTATGAAGAAAATAAAGAAATCATTGATCTTTATTTAGGAAATTATGATAGTAAATACAAGGAGATTTAGATAAAAAAAGAATTTGCCTTAGCTCAGGCCGCCATTTTCGAAAACTTCTTTCAAATACTATTTCCTTTCTTTCATCAATTTATTAGTGCCCCCGTTTTAACACCAAGATTTTTATTCTGGTTCAAGATGCTCAAAGGATGCATGAAATAGCATCTCGCAGTCAAAGCACGGTATCCCCATTACAAATATAGCGGGCCTATATATTGCGATATTTCAGGATTACCTCCTCTTATGTTCGTGTGAATTGTGCGCCGGGATATACTTCTCAACCACGTCCCAGCCAGTGCCCACAGAGCCGTGCTAGCCACTCGGGGACCAAGGATGATTATCGCCTTTTCCTATCAGAATCGCCCCATCATCTTACACACCCACAGGACGGCCCGCACTCGGGATGAGGATAAGTGCAGCGTAGGCCAGGGCTTTGATGCCGGATTGCACTGTTTGTGTATGTCGGGTTGGTGCCGCCGCCGGCAGTAAAAATATATAATTAAAGTTATAATCAACAACGAACTTACACGAACTCGCCTTGAACAGTTCATGTCAGTTTGCAACTACAAGTTGGGTGCTAATTTTTGAATATGACCCGACTCCCTTCCCTCCACTTGCCCCGTTGCCCGTGTAGGTGCACCCTGTGCTTATCCAGCCGAACAAGAACTTAAAGCAATCCTTCACGTAACAATATCTCAAACACATCATCAAGGAACTCTTCTGGCGTAACAGCTTTTCCTGCCTCGCCTGCCGTCTCATGTGCATTCTGTTTCTCAAACGGATGACGGTGCCATTTGCCCCCCACACAGTCCCTGCCGTACAACCTGCGCTCCCATCCCACAAGTACATAATTGGTAGTGCCCGTAATCTGGTGAAAATAGAACTGGACAAAAATGTTTTCCGATATCTCAACTCGTGCTTTGACAGCATTGTCAGTCTTAACCAGGATTCGAAGAGGGACCATATACTTTGAAGCTGCTTCTTCAAGTGCTTCAATAAAATCAACGAGTTTCATGTATATTTTGCAATTTTCTTGAGTTCATTGTTGATAGTATCAATACCATCAAGCGCAAGTTCCCAATCACAAAAATCTTCTTCAACTTCAAAAGAATGGCCGGATTCTTCAACCATCTTCTTACTTTTAAATTCCTCAAAAGCCATGTTGTATTTATTATTTAACTTCTTTTCCATCAACCTGTACTCGGCAAGCCTCCTGCGCAACTCGTGAATCACAAGTTGCATAGTGCCTTTTTCAGGATTGCTCTTAAATATGTGTTTATATATTCCCTGGAACTCGTTGGGTAATTTAACAGATACAGGCATTTTAAATCACTAATAATCACTTGGTCTTATAACGTTAATAGTTTTCTCAATAATTTAATGTTACAACTGCCCCATCATTTTATGCACTACAGGACGGCCACCACTCGGGACAATGATAATTGCAGCCGAGTCCAGGGCTTTGATGCTGGATTGCACTCTGTTTGTGCATGTCGAGTTGGTGCCGCCACTGACAGTAAAAATATATAATTTATGTAATACTATAAACCACACAGTGCACAAAGCATTTTTACCCTTCTCTGTGTCCTGGTATGAAAAACTTTTATCATCCTTTATCTATGAACCGCAGTTCATAGTTCACTCTGTGGTTAATGATGCTGTGATTCCAGTCCTAAACAAAATTCGAAGAGGCGTCATATATTTTGAAGCTGCTTCTTCAAGTGCTTCAATAAAATCAACTGGTTTCCATATTATTGCGCACCGATTTGTAGTGTGCCCGCCACCACACTTGATTTGCTGGTGTGCAGTGAGGGAGTGGAAATTATCTGGAGACTGTAATTTCCGGGATAAAAGTTGATGAGAATGTTTAGGGAGCGGTCTGAATAGTAATATTAGCTTCCCACAACATCCGGGTTAACTTTTTATTTATGTAAATCGTGTAAATAATTACGTATATTATCCCCGAAATCATTCCACGAATTACATTATCAAAATCCGATTCGAAAAAGAACTGTATTATTTCACAGTCCGCGACCTGGCAGCCATACTGAACATCCCTGTCAGAAAAGCCTATACCTATATCCCCAGGCTTGAAGATAAGGGATTTATCAGTTCCATCGAAAAGGGCAAGTACCTCCTGCTGGGCTTCGAGCCCGAACGTGTGCTGTCCAATCAATTTTTTATTGCATCCCGTATCGTTTATCCTTCATACGTAAGTTACTGGAGCGCCCTGAACTTCTACGGTTCGCCATTTGTATGAATAACAAAAGCCTGTGTTCAAGATTAAGGTACCTGCTTGAAAGATTTGGTACTGATGCGGATGTCCTGTTGAATAACGCTTCCCGTGAATACGTCAAGCTTGACTTCGCCAGACCGAAGAGCAGGGTATGGGATCAGAAGTGGAGGGTGAACGTAAACCTGGGCGACCGGGAACTGCTGGGATGGAAGGAAACATAGGATGCTCACAAGAAAGCAGATTGAAAAACTTGCCAATAACAACAGGGTGTCGCTATTCACCCGGGAGAGAGAATATATCCAGGCGGCATACCTCAGTTTCCTGTATTCGAGAAACTTTGATCTTATTTTCAAGGGCGGTACATGCCTGCGGATAATGTATGGTTCACCGGGTATTCCGAAGACCTTGATTTTAACTCGTCCCTGAACGAAGACGAAGCTTATAGGGCTCTGGAAACTGCTGCAAAGGAACTTGAATACTTTGGTTTCGAGACAGAACTCAAGAATAAGAGAATGCCAAGGTTAGGATTTGGTTTTGCCATAAGTTATAGGGGACCGCTGTATGATGGTAGGAATATTACTAAAGGATTGGTCAGGGTGGATGTTAGTTTGAGTAGCGAGGAGGTCGCCGAAGACAGATTGCCGGCGCATACCGAATATGATGATGTGAGAACGTTTATTATCAGTTCGATGGCCCTTGAACATATTTTTGCTGAAAAGGTGCGGGCACTGCTGGTGAGGGGGATGGCAAGGGATTTGTACGACGTGTGGTTTTTGATGGGAACGGGGGTTGAGCCCGACCTGGAACTGATAAACAGGAAGCTAGGGCTGTACGGTATGGTTTATTCACATGAGTATATGATACGGAATATATCGATGATGAAGGGTTGAACAGACCTGCAAAGCATTTCCTGATCAAGGATAACATTTTTTTCTTTGATCCGCATACTGGAGTCATCAAACCGCAATCACGTCTGAATCTGCTTGCGATACGAGAAGTCCTAAATGATATGTGAACCGGAACTGGTTATAGGGATATTGATTATAGGGATATTGGTTGTAATCGAAATTCTGGTTAGAACAACTGCGGGCATGCAGGCGCAGAGTGATGATGGGCTGTACCTTGAAGGCATGTTCTCTGAGGCTAATTATCCAGAGCGCAGCATGAACGGTTCAGTCAGGGCAGGATATGAAACGGCCGGTGCTGTTGTGCGGGACGTGTGATTATCTATAACCCACCTTTGACAAGTCAATATTTTCTTTTCCCCCAACATCATATTTCTATTTAGGAGGAGTGGGTGCTACCTTGCGTTTATGGATATTCTTTTCGATACGCTCCATCAGCCTGTTTATTGCTGATACTTCAATACCATAGCGGTTTACCAGGTATTCCATTGGTTTGTTTATATCCAGTAAGGTAAAGAACATAGTATCGATATCTTCATATGACATACCCAGTTCTCCTTCATCGGTCTGTCCCGGCCACAGTCCGGCAGTTGGCGTTTTATCGATAATATGGCGCGGCACTTCCAGGTATTCTGCCAGTGTCTTTACCTGTGTCTTGTAAAGGTTGCCCAGAGGCTCAATATCAACGCCGCCATCACCGTATTTAGTAAAATAACCCAGCAGGAGTTCGGTCCTGTTGCCAGTACCCATCACTATCCTGTTCATGATATTAGCATAATAATACAGTGTACACATCCGTATCCTGGCCTTCAGGTTCCCGGTAGCTGCCAGGTCAGACTCTACCGATTCTGGTATGGCAATAAGGAACGTATTCAATATATCTGCAATCTCTACCACTGAAAATTCAATATCTAATATACTTGCAATCTCTGTAGCATCAAGCACATCCTCAGCATGTGTCAGGTTCCTCTCAGGTATGATCAGGCCCAGTACATTTTCCCGACCCAGTGCTTTCGCTGCCAGATATGCAGTAACAGTAGAATCAATACCTGAGCTTAGTCCCACTATGCATCCTTTGGTACCTGACTTTTTCACATATGACCTGATAAAATCAGTAATTCTATTTGTGGTCTCTTCAGGATCAATGTCTAACCGTGGTACCATAAAATTAAAATAAATAGCAATCAATATAATACTTACTGTTATTTTGTCCTAAGGCCATTAAAAGATGAAAAGTTAAACTATGTTTTCATGCATAAGAGTCATTTAAAATCGAAAAATATAATAATCATTAGTTATCTCGGAATACATGATAAAATTATTCCCAATGTGTATGATAATGGATTAGTGTTTGACATTATTTTAATATAGGAAAAGTGTAATGTATGGATTTTGATAGTAGTGGGACAATCAAAAAACTTGCCTTGATTGTTTTTACAAGGCTTAGATCCATTAAAAATGGTGACGAGTCTGATCTTCAATCGGTTGTAAATGAAACAATTGAATTTTCGGTCAATAACTCCATTCCGCCAGAAGTTCTCCTGGAAGGGTTCAACATCTACTTGTCGAATAACATATTCAGTGCAGCATTTATTTATGCCGATGCTGCTGCTGGTATGTCAACAGGCAAAATAAAATCCATTGCACATTGTAATGCGGGTGTGGCATCATATCGTATGGGCCTGACTGATGAAGCTGAGAAACAGTATGAGCTGGCACTTGTCTCTGACCCTGATGATGCCATGACTCATTCTAATTATGGGATTCTCCTTGAGGAAATTGGACGAAATGAGGACGCAGAAGAACATTTCCGGTTAGCTAAGGCCCATCGAAAGGCAGATACTAACTGAAATATAATTGGTATGGATGACGATGTAACCATACATTTGTGGTAAGTAGTATCATAAATACTTGAGCTAGAGAGGTCAACTTCTGAGTTGAAAAAAGCTGTTTTTTCCATTGTTGCAATCCCTAATACTCCTATTTGACTTATCGGTCATTTGGGTGTTTAGTAAATTATAACGAAATACCAATCGGCACTTTAAAATCAATAATCAGGCAAGCCGGACTTTCTCCAGAGGATTTTATAAAATTGTTTTAAACTTGAAGGTTCACCTTATCATCATGTGGAAACTTCATTATTCAGGAATCACATTCTCTGATTCACATAACGATTTATCGATATAACGATATGTCTATCTGCCATCAGCCTGACGATCTATCAACAACATTTTTCAACAGATTTATATATTTCACTACTTACTATATGGAATACCACTATTCTATATAGGTGGAATTACTATCACACCCGAAAAAAGAAAGATACAGCTAACAGGCGGCTCTACATTCATAGTGTCCTTACCAATCAAGTGGGTGCGGGAGATCGGGCTGTCAGCCGGAGATACCGTAACACTGTCACCGCAGCCGGACCAGACACTCCTGATATCATCAGAGCCGAAGGTAGAGGAGCGGCTTTATAAAGCAACCATCGAACTCTTCCAGGGTGATGATCCTGAGGATAACTTCAGGTGTCTTGTTGCACACTACCTTGTCGGATATGACATTATAAAACTAGTCTCACGTAAAGGATTCAGTGTATCTGACAGGAAATTTATCAAGGACGCTGCACGCCAGAGGTTGATTGGTCTTGAGGTCATTGAAGAGTCCAGGAATGAACTGGTCCTGCAAAGCCTTCTTAACTACCGTGACCTTTCACTCGATAAAGCTATGCAGAGCATGTCCAGGATTGTGTCATCTATGCTGGAGGATGTCATGCGTGCATTGCGTGACCATGATCTTGAACTTGCAACGGATATCATCCAGCGAGATAATGAAGTAGACCGTTTCTATTTATTGACAGTACGGCAGCTCAAAGCAGCGATAGAGGACCCGCATCTTTCCGAGAAGATAGGGATCAAACGCCCAAGAGAATGCCTCGGATACCGGCTCGCCACAAAGAGCATGGAGCGGATCGGCGATCATGCCGAGCGGATGGCAAATAATATCATCAAAATGGATCACGGGATCAATGAGGGTGATCAGATCTTTAAGATGGGTGTGCATGTGAATAATGTTTTTACGGATGCTGTCAAATCACTTGCAGAAAACGATGTGAAACATGCGAACAGGGTTATTGCAAATGCGAAAAAAGCTGTAACTGCCGGTGTTTCTCTTGCTAAGAAGAACAGGAAAAATGCAGATCCATGCATATCCGGTACTGAAATGAGATCGATCCTTGAGAGTTTGAAACGGATAGCTGAGTATAGCGCTGATATTGCCGAAGTATCGATCAATATGAGTGTTAAAGAACTGCGGGATATCTGAGATTACCAGATATTAAGTTCGCTCATTCTCTCTACATCCTCATCGATACACTCAATTTATCGTGAAATTGCAGTAGTATATGCACCACTGTCCACCAGGCGGTAACAAGGTGGAAGATGGCTGTTAGGCCAGCATGTGTAGGGCTCTGCAAATTACTGTATAATCCCAAAAAATAAATATGGATTAAAAAAGTATATATCTACTTAAGTTTAACACATAGCAAAAGAGGGATAATCATGCGCGCGGAAATATCTACATTGTTCGGATTAAACGTTTACACCGATAAAGGCGTTTATATTGGTAAAGTCAATGATGTCATCCTTGATCCCAATGAATCCAAGATAACGGGATTGGCAGTGAGAAAAATAAATGATAAGTTGTTCAATGTTGAAGGCAATAAGGGCATAATCCTGCCTTATCGCTGGGTAATCGCAGTAGCTGATGTTATTCTCATAAAACAGATGGTTCACCGGTTGAAAAAGTCTAAAGAGGAAGAGGAAGAAGAATCTGATTAATGCTTTTTAATGCCAGGATGAAGGACTGCGAGATATTCTCGCAACTAAAGGTTCCGGACACGGCTATTGTGAGAGTCGATGGGAGAAGGTTTGGAAAGGTCCTTCGCAAATTAAATTTTAGCAAGCCGTTTGATATTCGTTTCACTAATGGAATGGTTGAATCCATTGAACTTTTTTTTAAAAAAAGTGGGATCAATCCTGTGTTAGCATTTTTATTTTCAGATGAGATCAGCCTGCTATTTATGAGGAACCTGCCGTTCAATGGCAGACTGGAGAAGATCGATTCTGTTATTCCCAGCTTTATTTCTTCAGCACTTGCTTTGAACCTGGACAGTCCCGATCCTATGTCTTTTGACTCAAGGGTTTCTGTAATAGATTCTAAAGATATAATTGAGTACCTGATCTGGCGTCAGGAGGAATGCTGGCGCAATTTGGTGAGTTCATATGCTTTTTACCTTTTAAGAGATGATGGTTTTTCAGCAAAACAAGCCGCAGAAAGGTTGAAAGGCCTGAAATCCGATGACCTGCATGAACTTGCCTGGGGTTATGGTGTTAACCTATCAGAGACTCCTGCATGGCAGCGCAGAGGTATATTAGTCTATAAACAGAAGTTTGAAAAGGATGGTCAAAATCTGTTGACTGGAGAAAAAACAAAAGCCATGAGAACCCAGATAGTCAAGGACTGGGAGCCTCCGATATTCAAGACAGAAGAAGGGTCCCGGATGATAGAGAGTATCCTCCAATAAAATAACAACAAAACCAGATGTAAAACTAAGCCAGCAAGCTGTCCCAAAACTAATTCACATTATACAATTCAATCATTTTTTATCTCAATTAGGCAATTATTAATTGTAATTTAATGTTATTATCCTATATGGGATGGATATCATTTGATTTGTACACATGCTTTTTGTTTTGGGACAGCCTGCCAGATGTACTTTTTATTTTAAAAATAGAATTCTTGATTATCGTTTGCGTGTGGATTGCACAATTCGCAAGTTGATTGGTAGATAAAAAAGGATAAGGATACATATACCATATTATTATTTTCGAATTCATGCGCCTGAATTATATCACTGGGATCAATCAAACTGAATGCAATATGAACCTCGAGCATCAACTTCGATGCCTTTCGGATTTCTAATCCGGGGTCGTTGACGATATCCCTCAGCTTCCATTCTAAATCCCCGCTGCTCCATTACCCCCCTCACCAAAAGCCCTTGAAAACACCTTGGAATAATCAAAAATCCCGAACTCCATTGGCTCGCCCAACTCCTGCATCAACTCCAGCCCCTGTTCTAAGGATAAGATACAGGACGGGTAGTTGGTCAGCGCCGTACGCACCCTCTTCCCTGGCCACTTCCAACTTCCATTATGTGTGCGGAATGATTGTCAGGGAGCTGTGGGTAAGCTGCATGTACACCTGCTTTTTGGGGAGCTTTTTTAGAGAAATTATTATGAGATTTTGTTTATTGTTCTTTGAAGGGTGGGTCGTGTCCCCGAGTTATTGAACAGGCACTCTGAGTGTTAATAATTCTTTCAATGTCCAATATGGTCTGTAAGTTTCTGAGCCATAGCTTGTGCCCTTTGCAACCATCTTTTGTTCCCACAATTGACTATTAATCGTAGTGATTTAAGCAGCTTAACAAAATGATACAAAACATTTAAACCGATTGAGATCAAAATTAAAACCAGGGAGAATATTAACATGGTAAACAATCTTACTGTCGGCGAATTCCTACTTCAATCCGTAAAAGACCTGGGTGTCAAAGAAATATTTGGCATCCCCGGCGACATGGTGATCAGGTTTTTTAAAGTGATTGAAGACTTTCCCGGTATGGATCTGTATACGTTTTCTCACGAACCTGGTGTGGGATTTGCTGCCATTGGGTCAAGCAGGGGTACGCAAATGCCAGCCGTTGCCTGCATAACCTATGGAGCAGGCGGATTGAACATGGTCAATTCAGTTGCCTGCGCCTATGCCGAAAAGACACCCCTGATCGTGATCTCGGGGGGGCCGGGAGAGAGTGAGAAGATCAAGAATAATCTGCTCCATCACGTGGTAAAGAACTTTAATTCCCAGTTACGGGTCTATGAAGAAGTTACACAGGTGGCAGTGATGCTGGATGACCCTCGAACTGCTTATAACAAGATCAAGAAAGCTCTCCACGCCTGCCAAGAATTTATGGAACCGGTCTATATCGAGATACCTAGGGACATGGTGGATGAAAAAATCATTTTTCCCGAGGGACAGGAAGATTTCTCGTATTCGGTAGATATGGATGCCATTGAGGAGGCTGCCGATGAAATAGTCCAGAAGATAATAAAGGCTGAGAGACCGATGATTTTTGCCGGCGTTGAGAGCGAACGGTTCAACCTCAATAAGTCAGTATTGGAGCTGGCAGAAAAACTGAATCTCCCTATAGTCACCGGATTTTTATCCCGGGACATCATACCTCAGGACCACCCCCATTATTTTGGGACTTACGTGGGGTTGGCTGGCAATCCTGTGGCCAGGGAGCTTGTGGAAGGATCTGATTGTCTGCTAATGTTGGGTGCATTGATAACTGATATGAACCTAGGTATTAAACTGAAGAATCTCAATCGTGAAAACCTAATCCTGTGCGTGTCCCGGGAGGTTATTATCAAGCACCATATCTACCACGATGTGACCCTGAAAAAGTTGGTGGAAGCGCTCCTGGCAAGGGAAGTTGAAAAGAAGATTGTCCATTTCCCCAAAAAACATGAAGTGGCGATTAACCGGGATTGTAAATTTACGGATGAGTTCATTACTACTGGCGAGATCATAGATGCTGTCAACTGGTTCTTCAATGAAAATGAAGAAATGCCCATAATATCAGATACTGGCGATTGCCTGTTCACCACCCTGAAGATCAGTTCGCCCATGTTCATGGCGTCCGCATATTATGCTACCATGGGCTTTAGTGTCCCTGCCAGCATCGGTTACATGCTGACCACCGGCAACCGGCCACTTGTCCTGTTGGGTGATGGAGCCTTCCAGATGACGGGACAGGAGATGAGCCACTGCCCCCGCTTCGGGATCAATCCCATCTTCATAGTATTCAATAACAGACGGTGGGGAATGCAACAGCTGTTCGACCCTTCTGCGGGTTTCAATGAACTGGTCAACTGGCCCTATGCGAAAATAGCAGAATTTTGGGGTGGGAAAGGTTATTTCTGCGATACCTGTGAGAAGCTCTATAATGCGCTGGCAGAGGCAAGAGACAATGCGGAATTTTCGGTGATAGAGGTGTTTATGGAAAAAGAAGAATTGTCTGAAGAGCTGCTTGCATGGCTGCAAGAACTAAAGGCACAGGCCTGATTTGAAATATTTTTATGAGATTGCGTTTATTGTACTTTTAAGTGTGTGGTTGTGAACTGTAGAGGCTGTCCAGTAATTTAAAATCCGAAGAAAAGGAAGATGGATTAGGGCTTTAAATCAAAAAGGAAGCAAGAGAATTCTTACTGGCAATGATTGTTGGACAGCCTCTGTATTCGGAACATTGACGGACGAAATGTAAAATCGGGATGCAGAGTATTACTTACAGGTCTCGGTAATTAAGTCCGGGGTATGTGACTGCCAAATGGATTTCTTATGCTCGAAAAGCATAGAGGAATTCAGAGCGACTTTTATGAATCTTAGTATAGGTGCATTTTGGAAAAATATAAGTATCCCAGTTACTCATGTACAATCAATAGTAAATAATGTAGGTAAATTACTATGAATAATGATAGCTTTGCCTTTAAATTAGGGGATTTCGAATGTATAGCAGTCAGTGACGGCACTTATACATACGCACCCCCGATCTTCCCACCCCCAGCGACATTTCTTTTCGCCAATGCACCAAAAGAACTCTGTAATCAGGCGCTTCGCGAACACAACTTGCAGCCAGAGCAATGGATAGAATGGAAAAGTCACTATATTTGTATGATAGTCAATACAGGTAAGCATCGTGTACTGGTGGATACAGGTGCAGATGGTATTGGCTCAAACACAGGAAAACTTCTTCAAAACCTGCAAACTGAGGGAATTACACCTGAGGACATTGACACAGTCATCCTTACACATGGACATCCTGACCACATCGGAGGCAATACTGTTGGCAAGGGAAAACCAGCTTTTCCCAACGCTCGCTACGTTATGTGGAAAGATGAATGGGATTTTTGGACGTCTGAACAGGCAGAACTGAAACTTGACGAACATAGTAAAGAAGTCCTCCTAAAATTCGCACGCAAGAATCTTCCACCGATTCAAGGCCAACTAGACCTAATAGACCATGAAACAGAAATCGTACCTGGTATCTATGCAATCGCTGCACCCGGCCATACACCCGGCCATATGGCATTGGCCATCTCTTCGAGAGGTGAAAAACTGCTGTGCATCTCCGATACAGTGCTCCACCCAATCCATCTTGAGCACCCAGAATGGTATGCTGCGGTCGATTTTGCTCCTAAGCAAGTCGTGACCACCCGGCGGAAGCTTCTTAATAGGGCTGAGACTGAGAAGGCTCTTACGTTTGCTTTTCACTTTCCCTTCCCGGGTCTAGGCTATGTTATCAAAAAAGGAAAGGGATGGCAATGGCAGCCGATTGAGTCGATTGGTAGATAAAAAAGGATAAGGATACATATACCATATTATTATTTTCGAATTCATGCGCCTGAATTATATCACTTGGATCAAGCAAACTGAATGCAATATGAACCTCGAGCATCAACTTCGATGCCTTTCGGATTTCTAATCCGGGGTTGTTGACGATATCCCTCGGCTTCCATTCTAAATCCCCGCTGCCCCATTACCCCACTCACCAAAAGCCCTTGAAAACACCTTGGAATAATCAAAAATCCCGAACTCCATAGGCTAGCCCGATTCCCGCATCAACTCCAGCCCCATTTCAAAGGATAAGATACAGGACGGGCAGTTGGGTCAGCAGCATGTACGCACCCTCTTCCTTTGGTATTTCAATGCTGTGTGTGGAATGATTGTTAGGGGGCTGTGGGTAAGCTGCTTGTACACCTGCATTTTTGGGAGTTTTTTTAGAAAAATTTTTATGAGATTGGTTTTATTGTATTTTTGAGTGCGTGGTTATGAACTGTATTCGGGACATTGACGGACGAAATGGAAAATTGGGAGGCAGAGTATTATTTACAGGCTTCGGTACTTAAGTCTGGGGTATAATGACTGCAAACGATGGGTGTTTCATGCTCGTAATTCAATAGATTCAAAACAACTTCTTCAAACTTAATAAAAAATAAGATCTTTTGAAAAGATTTTGAATATTGCACAAGATTTGTGAATTGTAATTAATTTCCAAAACCTTTATACCAAGAACATCAATAAAAATCTAGCTTCTCATAATATTTTAGAAAATGGTGGTGAAAAAAGCATGAGAAAGGAGATTAGAGTAAGCTTGATCATTTTAATAGTGATCTTAATTTTGAGCATATTTTCCGGATGTATAGAAGGTGGGGAATATATTTTCGGAGCGTCCATATCAAATAATTCTAATTTTCAAGTCAAACTCGTCAAAGATGTAAAGTATGAACTTAGACTTGTAGAGCTACCTTATTGTGGCCCCGAAACAGTCGATGTATCAATAAGTAGAGGTTCATATGTTGCATTGGAAGAAAAGTTCAGGTTGATGCCTCCAGAAGGAGATTATATTCCGTACCGTAAAAAATTCACTGTGAGAGAAAATGGAACTTATCAAATAGATGTTAAACCACTAGATTCTGGAAGTTTTAGAATTGGAATTAAGCAATATTCATAATTTCCATCTGACCTTGTATTTTTGGCAGATCACCATTTAATCAGATAGTTTTATGAAATTATGTTTACCGAGCATCATTCCGATCCCCCGGTGTCTTCAGCCTAGTGTCCGTTACGACATCCCCCAGCTTCTATTCTAAGTCCCCGCTGCCCCATTACCCCCCTCACCAAAACCCTTGAAAACACCTTGTAGAAATCAAAAATCCCGAACTCCACAGGTTCGCCCGACTCTTGCATCAACTCCAGCCCCTTCTTTAAGGATAGGATACAAGACGGGCAGCTGGGTAAGCGCATGTACGCACTCGCTTCCTTTGCCATTTCTATCCTGTGTGTGGAATGATTGTTAGGGGGCGGTGGATAAGCTGAGTGTACACCTGCTTTTTTGGGAGTTATTTTCAGAAAAATTTTTATGAGATTGCGTTTATTGTGCTTTGGAGGGTGTGGTTATGAATTGTATTCGGAACATTGACGGACGAAATGGAAAATCGGGAAGTAGAGTGTTATTTACAGGACTCGGTACTTAAGTCCTGGGTTGTTGATTGCATAAGAACAAAATGAGGTGGAATAAAAATGAAAAAAGATGTCAAAATCGAAGTCAAGGAAATGCCGGAACTGAACGTGGCTTATATCCAGCATATCGGCCCTTATAAGGGGGACACGAAACTCTTTGCAGGGCTCTTTGGAAAACTGATGGGATGGGCGGGTCCCAGGGGGCTGCTGAACTCTCCCGAAACAATGGTCTTGTCCGTCTACTACGATGACCCGGAAACAACAGAAGAGGATAAATTCAGGATGAGTGCCTGCATCACCGTTCCTGAAGATACCGAGGTTGAAGGGGAAATCGGGAAAATGACCGTGCCCGGGGGCATGTATGCTGTTGGAAGATTTGAACTTGACCCTGATGAATATGAAGAGGCATGGAACATGGTCTACGGCGGCTGGATCCCGGAAAGCAGGTACCAGTCCGATGACCGTCCCAGCTTTGAGATTTACCAAAACGACCCAAATGAGCACCCTGAGAACAAGCATATCGTTGATATTTGCATTCCGGTAAAGATATTTTAGGATCAGGGATACAGAAGTACTGAAATATTGGACAATTTTATATATAATAAATCTAATATTCTTATTATAAAAGTATAGAAAGAGGGATTGAACTTTATGAGAAATAAAAAAATTGATAAACTTTTTTAGTTACACAATGCTGGTTTTAATAATTCTTTTCACGTTGACTGCAATTTCTGGTTGTACCGAAAAAAAAGGGCATTCATCTTATACGATTCCTCCTCAAGTTGGGATTACAGTACATAACTACCAAGATACGGAGAATCTCGACATAGTAATAACACATGAAGCTGGGGATATGGTAAGTAGTGGAGATTGGAAATTATCAATCGTTCCTTTTGGTAATGAACCCGAATATATCGATTCTGAAAGCGATTTTCGTATTGGTGACAAAATTATTGCTTCTACTACTACAGAAGGTGCTTCGCGTTTGACCAACAACACACTTAATGGTCAAGTACCTTTCTCGGCAGATACTCAGTATAACATTATGATCATGCATATACCAACCGAGAAACCTCTAGTTGATACTGTTGTTCGTGTTTATTAAACTATCAAGATCAGTTATCAGTGATCGTAAAACCACTTTCATAGTGAAAAATGGATGGAATCATTCAAAAAACTTTAAATAGTTCAAGCAAAAGTAAATTACTTTGAGCATTTTATTGCTTAAATCATAAATGATTTTGTATTAATTATACAAAAAATTATATAGGAGGAAAAAAATTATGGACAATTTTGTCGATACTTGGAAGAAGGTTATTACCAGCCCTTCAGAGTTTTATGAAAGCATGTCTACAGAAGGTGGGTATGGCGAACCGTTGAAGTTTGCTTTAGTAAACTTCATCGTATTGGGTATTGGTTCAGCAATTATATCAATACTGTATAATTTAATAGGTTTTAATTTGATGAACAATGCATTTCTGATGGGCGGTTCTACCACGATGGCAACTGAATTTACCATTATGGGTGCGATTTCAAATATTATCGTAACCCCCATAATGGGTATAATCGGATTGTTCATTGTTGGAGCGATTTTATTTATTCTGTTTAAGATCGTAGGTGGTTCAGGTAGTTATGAAGGAACTGTCAGGATCTTATCATATTCCAGTGCTGTAAGCTTATTGGCCTGGATACCTTTGGTAGGAATATTGGCAGGGCTTTATGGGCTCTATCTCGATATTATTGGTGGAAAGTTCGTTCATAACATATCAACTGCCAGATCTGCTATTGCAGTTTTAATACCAATTGTATTGTTGATAATATTGGTCGTGATACTGGCAGCAGTTATAGCGGCTTTTGTGTTCGGAATGAGCCCCTGACTGTAAGTACCTCAAGTTATTGAAATGATGGGTACATTATCCCCATCATTTTTTATTATTTATATTGGCAAAAACAATATCATTATTTTTTTATATCACCAATTTACTCTTTTTTTTTCTGTACGTGCTGCGCCTATAGATGTGCTTATCTTCAAGTCAACGTCTTATAATAAGGTAGCGTGGCAGATGAGCAAATAGATTAACGTTCATTGTACGAGGATAAACTCCCCTTACCTTGTCTGGAACTTCCCTGAAGGTGTCTTCATAGCCCTTGTGTTTGTATGGAGTCTTCCAAAAACACGTATCTTCCCTTCCTTCTACCTACTTTCCGCAGTTTTGAAAAAGCTTAAACTCGAATTAAAGTTCCTTTTGGAATAGGGTTTCTTGTCGGAATAATTACAAGAAAATTTTCACCATAAAGTCCTTCTCTGACTAAAGCAGTATGACTTCCTTTCCCTTTAATAGGGGCATAGTCAAATCCGGCTTTAAGTAGACTTTTTATAATTTTATCAGATGAAACGGGAGGAAGTTTACTCAAACTGCAACACCGATGTTGGATGTGAATTTATTCGATGACTCAATAGAAGCTGTGAAATCCTCCAAAATTCCAAGGATTTTAGCGTTTTCGATATACAACTCTACAGCTTCTTTTAAGTTTTCAAGAGCTTCTTGTGGTGTATCACCTGCACTGGCTACTTCGAGTTCCGGACATTTTGAAACATAAACTTCATCTTCCTGCCAGATAACTGCCGTAACATTGAATTCTTTCATGATTTTCACTTATTAGGGGTAATGTGGTTCGTGTTATTAAATTTTTGGTGGGGCAGAGAAAATATGTGTCTCAATCAAGCTAAAACAAAATAACCATGATCAAGATTATTCACGAGCATCCATCTTGATGCCCCAGACCTAGCGAAGTGAAATCCAAGGTGCGTAATGATTTCATCCTACCGGCCTCCATTCTAAGTCCCAGCTGCCCCATTACCACCTTCACCAAAAACCCTTGAAATCACCTTGTAAAAATAAAAAATCCAAAAGTCCATAGGCTCGCCCGACTCCCGCATCAACTCCGGCCCCTTCTTTAGAGATAAGATGCGGGACGGGCAGTTATCGAGGCTTTGTAGACCAAATTATCGCATTCCTGTCAGTAGAGTTTTTTTCACTGCGCCCCATGCCCGCTGGAATGCGCATGTTTCGCTTTTACTGGGGTCGTCATTGCAGGCGCCGGTCCATGCACTGTTGAATGCGTTCAGGAAAATAGCTTGCGCTTTGCTGGGTAAGGTTTTTCTGGTGTCTTCGGGCAGGTCCGCTGTACTGTTCCACGGCATTAAGGGAGAATGGTGTATTATGGTTTATAAAGGAAGGTTAGGGCTGGGTGGAAAATTAGGGCGGTTTTATAGGGATTTAAGAGGTGGTTATATTAGGTAACTGACCTCAGATTAGAAATCCGAAAAGCATCTGGAGAATGCTTAATATTCTTAAGTTTCTATGTTTTTTGTTTCTGTTTTTAATTCGAAAACATGGGTACAATTTAATCCTACTAAACCTTACTGGTATTCAATAAATAAAAACTTTCTACACTCTTTTTATTATCGTATGTGCGTTCACATATTAATTCATAATATCCTTCTGGTAGTTGTCTGGATTTTATAAAAACATTGAATTTTCCATTTCCCATTGAATTGCCAAATAAAATAGAATTAGTACCATATTTTGCTGTACTTAAATTGTGTTTAGATTCTAAATAAATATGATCTGTCAGAAAATAAGAATCCCTTTCTTTATTGTATAAAAA